>Ga0209254_10002087_pt1 | contig 18150 bp, 16 predicted proteins | sample FrelakmetDIP11DI_FD_187148 | JGI IMG/M metagenome (GOLD analysis project Ga0209254, IMG submission 187148) | Freshwater lake sediment microbial communities from the University of Notre Dame, USA, for methane emissions studies - DIP11 DI (SPAdes)... | ecosystem: Environmental > Aquatic >...
AGTCAATTTTATCTACACAATTGGTGGCGACCCTAATAGCACCCGACAAGTTCTTTTTACTGTAGATGGTATAGCCAGAACTGTCTATGCAATTAATAACTCAGGCGTGCTGCAAATTCGGGCTGAAAGTGAAAATGCCCTATCAGAAATTCTCCAATTGGAAATCCCATCACCTAGTGGAGAGATAGCAACTCTTCCACCTACGGAAACACCTACTGAAATACCTTCACCAACGCCTAGCGAGACTCCAATCCTGCCTACTGAAACACCCGAACCCATGCCAACTTCAAATCCACCCGGTCTACTCGAATGGATCATAGCAGTTGTAATTTCCAGCATCATTGGTGCTTTTTCATACCGCATTGCAATCCAGATTGGCCAGGTTCGCTGGGGAGTTCGTGCTGGGTTCCTGGCATTTATAGGTGGTCTGACATCTTACTCCATCATATCGTTCCAAATGACTATCGGCGAGCTTTACTTCGGCGACTCAGTGGTATTGAATATTATATTAAGTACAATATTGGGGGCATTCCTGGGACTTCTAGTTGTTGTGTTTTGGAAGCTGGTGCTTGAAGCAATGCACCAACGAAAATCAACATAAAATAGATTCACCCAGAACAAGGGAATTATAGGAAGAAAATAAAACCTACTTCTATTAAATTTTAAGAATAGTCTTGTAGAAGTAATCTCAGCTTATCAAGGTAACCACTAGGCTAATAAATAATAAAAACGCCGAGATCCATATCAGTGTACGTTCGACGGGAGAAGAAACCAAATCTACTAGAGAAGGGGTTGGTAATGGTGCACGAGGACGGGAAGTTGGATCCCAATCACCTAACAAGGCTTGACGAAAGGTTTCAATATCTTGAGGTCGATCGCCAGGATGTAATCTCATTGCCCATTGAATAGCACGCTCGGTTTTCAGGCTTATTCCCGTGTTAAACTGCCTGGGAGGTGTTAAAGCATTTGGGTCTAGAAATAATTCACGCGCTTCCACCGGTGGATGATTGGTGAGCAGATGATAGAGCGTGGCTCCAAACGCATAAATATCCGTACGCACATCGGTATGTCCTGTATCCCCTCCATACTGCTCAAGCGGTGTGTACAGTGCAGTTCCACGGCCTTGTAAAATAGTCACCGTTACTTCGTTAGATACCAGTATTTTTACTAAACCAAAGTCGACTAACTTCAGCAAACCGGTTGGAGTCAGCTTCAGGTTGCTTGGCTTGATATCCCGATGAACTATAGGAGGGTTTTGACAATGAAGGTAGGACAGTGCATTGGCTAACTGGTTCCCCCAATTCAAGACATCACGTTCGGACAGAAAAGTGCCCTTTTGCTTAGCTTCATTCATTAGTGTACGCAAGTCTTTACCTGGTACAAAATCCATTACCAGATAGTCCCTTCCGCTAATTGAAAAGAAATCCGAGACTTTAGGGAGGTTGGGATGATCTAAACGGGCTAATACTGTAGCTTCTCGAAGAAATTGTTCACGGGCTTGCTTGAGTATCTCTGCTGGCACGTTTCGGTCGTGTTCCACTTCTTTAAGAGCACATTGTCGCCCTTCCAGTCGAAGGTCGTCAGCCAGGTATATGCTGCCCATTCCTCCTTGACCGATGGTCCGAGAAATGCGGTATCGACCACGAAGTACCTCTTCTGGCTTCAGCGGAGTAGGCATATGACTATTCCCATTGGTTGCAAACTAGCCTTTTATTAAAAAGCTATAAATACTGGCAAAACATAGATTGACTTAAGTGTGTTTCTATTACGGCGTTTTGTGATATTATACCCTTGTAGAGGCAAGAATGGAAAAGCAGTTGGAGGACGGAGCATTATTAATAGCTCAAACTGGTCCTTTGAATGGGCAACGATATGGATTGGGAAATTCTACAGTGCTGGGTCGAGAAACCACCTGTGATATTGTAATCCCTGATAGACAGGTATCTCGTCATCATGCTCAAGTTTCAATTAAGCCAAATGGCGTATTTCTGGAAGACTTAGGAAGTAAGAATGGCACTCATCATAATGGCTTCCCAATTGTTGAACCAATCCAACTTCGGGATGGAGATGTAATCCAGATTGCTCTGGCTCAGAAGTTTGTCTTCCTAAGTTCTGATTCTACAGTTCCTTTGGACATTGAGAGAATTGGATTGCAGGAAAATATTAAAACCGACGATCAAATACTTTTCGAAAAAGTTCGAGGTCGTTTATTTATGGATAAACGCTCCAGGCGTGTCTGGATCTCAGTCAAGAAAGGTGAGGATACTTTTGAGGACAAAGAGATACTTCCACCCTTATCCGTCTCGCAATTCCGACTTCTAGAACTGCTGTATGATAAGCCAGGACAAGTGGTCTCGCGCCAAGACCTGGGTGCTGCAGTATGGGGAGAAAATCAGTCTTTCGAAATTTCAGAACAAGCACTGGATGCATTAGTAAGAAGATTAAGGGATCGTATCTCTAATACCTATCCTTCTCACGAATATATAATCACCATCCGTGGTCATGGTCTACGACTTGAAAACCTTTAAAATTCGATAAGCCCTAATACTCCCTCAAAAAGCAATCCTCACGAGTTACTCAGGTTTCGTTCCATACTGAATCGCATAGCTACACGATTAGCTACCATAATGTGCTTAGCTATTTCCTTATCCTCCCCAGATTGAACCTGAACTGCAATATTTGCCAATAAATCCAGAAATTCTGGAGTGATCGCCTCCTGATTAGCCTCCAGAAAATTCCTCATGGAAATCTCATCCGATGAATCAAGATACTTCTCGATTAATTCCAACTCAGGTGATGTACTTGCTTGTTGAATGACCTCAAGTATATTTTGAAGTTTTGATGATTTAGCCAGATCTCCTTGACTACGAGCTTCTTCTAATAAATGATTTACTTCGTGAATAAAAATTTCATCCACAACTGGAAGAATTTGCTGCATAGCACTAACCACATCTTGAGCTTGTAATACCTTATTGATTAACTCACGAACCTGTTTGACATGTTCTTCCAACTGCTTATCAATCGCTTCAGTCATTTCTAATAACTTAGTTCGTAACTCGATCAACCGAGCACGACCATCAGGTCTAGCACGATCAATCCGTTCGCTTAACATTTGGAAGAATGTGTAATCCATTATTGGACGCCCAAAGCTCACAAGCGCGCTAAGGCGCACTTCGTTAGGGGCATTTATTATCAAATCAAGCATTTTCTCTCGAGATAGTTCTTTCCCTGCTGCTTTCAGGTCAGCTATGGCAGTCTCAATTTCCTTTGATTGCTCCTGCAATTCCTTTCCATAGGCAGTTGTCGACAACAGACTCTTTTGAAGTTCTGCTAGCTTCTGGGCCGACTCGCGATCTTCACTGACCATAGCAACTTCTCCTAAGCGGTTCAGCAGCGCAAAGAATTCAGCGTCTATTAAAGTCTCTTCCTGCTTAGTTATCTCTTCTCGAGTTCTTTGATCTTTGGCGCTTAGGAGTCTTTGGATTAGACTCAATTTTTTCTGTTGTGCCTGTATCATTTCTTTGGTGATACCATCTGTTTCAAGAACTCGCTCTATCAAACCTTGTAAAGTAAGCGCGGTTTGTGGATTTAGCAAGTACCCTTTTCTTTTTTCTTGAGGTAATTTCTCAATAACTTGGTTGATTAAGTTACCGACTATCCTTTCTTGCTCATTGCGTGGCAAGTTAAGTTCCGGTGGAACATAGGTCAATAAGATCTCCTTGTCTGGATCATGATAGACAATGGGCATGGCTAAATTCCCCTGATATCCACAAAGAGGACATTGGACCATATTAATTGCTCCAGAAAGCAACTTCGACTTGGCGGATGGATCCTGATTTATATCAAATAATTGGGTGATATCTGCTACGATTGGCTGACGGCAGTTCGGACAAGTCACATGGGTTTTGGGCATAGTAAAAAACTCCGTAAAATAGAACTTGGGATTAGGGATTATACTTCACGAGACTGGATTATAAATACTCTTTACTTCGTTTGGCTTCTCGAGGCAGGGAAAAACAGATTTTTGATCCGCCTATGAACTTCGTATCGATCCATATTCGCCCAACATGGGCTTCGATCACTGCGCGTGCCAGGTACAACCCCAAACCAGCTCCTTTAGTAGTACGAGATGCATCAGAAGAACGATAAAAACGATCGAACACGTAAGGGACATCTCCCGGGTAAATTCCTACACCTTGGTCGCTGACGCAAATCATAATCTGTTGTGGTGTCGAATTACCTTGAATTCGTATCTCTCCTCCTTCAGGAGAATATTTGATAGCATTGGAAACAAGGTTGGATATTACTTGATCCAGACGATTTTCATCTCCCAGTACAATCGGAAATTCCGGTGGAAAATCAACGATGAAAATGTGAGGTTTTTGAGACGCCTGAGAGCTCTCTGTTTTTCTAAAACGGTCGGCTATCCTTTTTGAAATAACATCCAACGCCACATCAGATAAATTCATTGACAGGACGCCTGCCTGCAATCGGGAAGCATCAAGCAAATTTTCGATCAATTCAGTTAAGCGATCGGCTTCTTCCTCAATCACCTCCAGACTATCACATACGACCTGCGAATCCCAGGATGCATCTTCTCTTCGCAAAGTGCTAACATATCCCTTAATAAGTGCCACTGGAGTCTTTAACTCGTGGCTGATGACCGAGATAAACGTGCTCTTCAATTCTTCAGCTTCCCGAAATCGAGTGATGTCACGCACTGAAGCAATAATATTAAGCAAAACACCGTCCGATGATAGTAATGGTGCATATGTAATCCCAACCGGTAATGGGGTTCTTCCTGGCCTTTCTAAATCCCCTTCGACGTATAGTGAAGAAAATGGCACAAGAGGCCACCCACCAGCCTCTGCCTGTTCAAGACTGAGCTCATTCCTCCGATCGGATTGATTTCTTCTTTCTGTAACAAAATCCGACTCGGGTTGTTGCTTCCATTGGATGATTTCTTCATGGCGACGCCCGCGGATGCTCTCTAAGGGTATACCAAACATACGCGATAACGCTGGATTGCAGTGTTCAATCATGTGATCAGGAGCGAGAATGAGGATCCCATCTGCTACCGAATCCAGTAATGCCACTGTACGGCGTTCTGCGTGACGCAACTGTGTATATAGCTGTGCATTGCTGACTGCAATGGCTGCTTGATCTGCAAAGCTCTCTAACAAAGCTTTATCATTTGATGAAAATATTCCCGGATAATTCCGGAAGATAAACAAGACACCGATCACTCGCTTCTTGGCAATAAGGGGTAACGCCACTCCTGTTAAGAGTCCCCAGCTTGCTGCGCGTGATAGAGTCTGAAGCAAGCGGTTGATCCCTTGAAGTTCATAATGATAGGATTCTTCAAGGTCTGAATATTCAGAGCTTGGGGAATAATCGGGATTTTCTGGAATTGTAGATAACAACGGTTCCAGCTGGCGTAAAAAAGCTGGTGAGACTCCCTGAGAAACGGCTACTTTCCAACCTGCCTTTTCATCTCGTAAGGCGATCAAACCCGCCTGACCTGCCAACATTTCAATTGAAATGGTTAGTATGCGCGAAAGTACTTTCTCAAGGTCAAGTTCTTGGGTAATAGCACGAGTAATTTCTAGCAGGTAATCGCGTTGCCGGACACGAAAATCAGGTAACAACCGCTTCAGCCTCGTCTGGCTCTTTCTCCACGCAACACTCGCTTACCTGCAAGGAGTCTTCGAAGATCTCCATCGCTTCATCTACCTCATTGCGAGAAGTGCTTAATGGAGGAGAAAATCGAATGGTACTCGTTCCGCAACCTAGAAGCAACAATCCGCGGAGAAATGCGTTGTCAACAATGTGATCTCTCAATTTCGGATTTGGTTCTTTTGTAGAAAGGTCCTTAACGAACTCCAATCCAATCATCAAGCCTTTCCCTCGAACCTGACCAATACATGGATGACGCGCCATAATCTCCTCGAGTATATCCATAGTATATTCACCAACTTCAGTGGCATTCTGCATATACTCACCTTCAATTAGCTCCATAGTCGCTAGAGCAGCAGCACAAGCGATCGGGTTTCCACCATAAGTATTTCCATGAGCCCCAAGAGGCCAAGTCACAAATTGTTCTTTTGCAAACATCACTCCCAATGGTACACCAGAGGCAATTCCTTTGGCGCAGCAAACGATGTCGGGTTCAACATCGAAATGCTCGATTGCCCACCATTTACCAGTCCGGCCGACTCCTGATTGTACTTCATCGACGATTAGAAGGATTTTATGCCGGTCACACAACTCTCTTAAAGCAGGGAAGAATCCCTGAGCGGGTATTAGATAACCGCCTTCTCCTTGAATCGGCTCAATAAGGATACCAGCCACATCTTCGGGTGGAAGTAGATGTCCAAGTATCTGCTCTTCTATATACCGAACAACGGTCGCTCCATAATCTTCACCAGGTTTCGATTCAAGTATCGGCCGATAAGGGTCCGGAAAAGGAATGTGAACTACGCCACTCATCAGTGGATAAAAATCGCGATGGTAGACCGGTTTACTGGCAGTGAAACTCACTGCGCCCATGGTGCGGCCATGGAATCCTCCCAAGAAACCAATAAACTCGGTAGCGCGCGTATAATGCCGGGCTAATTTGATAGCCGCCTCCACGCTCTCAGTCCCTGAGTTAGTCATGAATGATACAGCATTGTCCAAGAAAGGGGCGATCTCGTTGATTTTCTCACCCAATTCGATCCATTTGGTGTGGTAGAAATCTGACGATATGTGAATAAATTTTTCAGCCTGTTCCTGAATGGCTCTTACAACTTTAGGATGGCTGTGACCCGTGGAGACTACAGCAATCCCAGCCGCAAAATCCAAGAACCGGTTGCCATCTACATCCCAAACCTCTGTTCCCTTTCCATAATCCATTACAAATGGGTAGCCGCGTGGATAAGAAGGGGAAATAACATCATGGTCGCGCTTAACCAGAGCTCTAGCTTTTGGCCCTGGCAGATTCATTACATTCATTTTCTAATTCTCCTGAAGGGTATCTAATTGCTTTCTATATTTAATAGAATTATACCCTACACTTATTGTCCAAACCACAGTCCTAATTTTTCCTTACATGTATCAGCGAAAGAAATGACTTTCTACAGGTCATAACTATGACTTATTTAACAATGAAAATAACATTCACCCAGCCTGTACACTGAAGGATTGAAGGTATAATCCTTTTCCGTGCTGCCAAATCTTACCGACACACCTTCATCTGCTTCAAGAAAATCCTTCGAGTTCGAACTGGTCACCCAACAAGATCGTGCCCGAGCAGGAATTCTTCGAACCCCTCATGGAGATTTGCCTACCCCTGTCTTTGCTCCTGTGGGAACGCAGGCAAGTGTGAAAGCCTTGACTCCCAGGCAGCTTGAGGAACTTGGAGCGACATTAATATTAGCAAATACTTACCATCTATATTTACGACCTGGAGATCTTACGATAGCTGAGATGGGAGGATTACATTGCTTCATGAACTGGAGGCGTCCAATCCTGACTGACTCAGGCGGTTTCCAGGTGTTCTCCCTAGCAGAAAGTCGACAGGTTGACGAGGAGGGTGTGACATTCAAGAGTCATATCGATGGTTCTATGCATCGACTCAATCCAGAGAAATCCATCTCCATCCAAGAAAACTTGGGTGCCGATATTATCATGGCATTTGATGAATGCTCACCTCCTTATGAACGTGACTACAACTTGCAAGCCATGAGACGTACTCATAATTGGGCTGAACGCTGCCTTAAAGCCCACAAACGAGACGACCAGGCGTTATTTGGGATCATACAGGGAGGGATCCATCTAGACCTTCGAAGAGAGTCCTGTGAATTTCTTCAATCCATGGAATTTTCCGGTTTTGCCATCGGTGGGTTATCAGTGGGAGAAACCAAAGAGGAAATGTGTGCAGTACTTGACTTGATGAATGAACTCTTACCTCGGAAGAAACCACGATATCTGATGGGAGTTGGAACTCCGGAAGACATCCTTAGAGGAATAATCTGTGGGGTGGATATGTTCGATTGTGTTCTTCCAACTCGCCTGGCTCGCCATAATGCAGCTTTAACCCGAACTGGTCGGCTAAACCTAGTCAACGCCAAGTATGCCGCCGATCCATCCCCAATCGACCAAAACTGTTCATGCTATACCTGTCAGAACTTCAGTCGATCGTACCTCCGCCATTTGATCGTAGCGAGGGAAATGCTTTCTTCGACCTTAATCTCCATACACAACCTTCACACCCTGATCCACCTGACTCAATTAATTCGCAAATCTATTATGGAAGGGTGCTTCGATGATTTCGCTAAAGAATTCTTCTTAGAGATTGAGAAAGAAAAAGTAGAAATTGACGATTCACCGCAGTTCAATAATCATTAAAATCTTAAGAATTGGGCGTTTAACTAAATGACTCTCCTCCAATCGATTTTACTTGGGATAATCCAGGGATTGACTGAATTCCTGCCTATTTCCAGCTCGGCTCATCTGGTTGTTGTTCCTTATTTACTTGATTGGCAAATTCCACCTGGAGAAGCCTTTGTATTCGACGTGTTAGTGCAGGTTGCTTCAATTATTGCAGTGATCGCTTACTTCTGGAACGACTTAATTTCTATTCTCAAAGCCTTTCTGTATGATTTAATAAGAAGAAGATCTTTCAAAGATCCAAATTCTCGTTTTGGTTACTATCTTATCCTGAGTACACTTCCGGCTGGAGTGTTCGGATTTATTTTAAAGGACCTTGTGGAACAAGCTTTTGCATCTCCAATAACCGTTAGTTTTTTCCTCCTATTTACTGCTTCACTTCTAATAATCGCAGAACGAGTCGGTAAACGATCAAGAAATTTAGACGGGTTGAACTGGAAAGATTCTCTATGGATAGGTGTGGCGCAGGCTCTGGCTATTTTCCCTGGAATTTCACGGTCTGGATCCACAATCGCTGGAGGAATGACAAGAAACCTGGAACGTCCAGCAGCAACCCGATTTGCCATGCTTCTATCAATTCCCATTATGTTGGCTGCAGGATTATTAGCTGGCATTGACCTGCTGAGTTTACCCAAAGCCTCCCAGCATCTGGCTATTTTCCTTCCTGGTTTTTTGGCTTCCTTAGTAACCAGTTACTTTTCGATCCGCTGGCTTCTTCGTTACGTATCTCACCATTCACTGTATGTATTTAGCATTTACTGTTCAGGAGTTGCACTCCTCATAATGGGTAATTACTACATTGCACGGTAAATCTTATACTTAGAACTTTTTCCAGGAAGAGTTTTCCCTAAGTGGACATTTCCTACCAACCCTCCACTATAGTACAAAAGACCAACTCACTTCCCCCAAAACTAAACTCCCCAGATTTTCAAGATCTTATCGTATCTGTCAATTGCACCTGGTGCTCGCATCAGGAACTTGAACCGGTTTGATACTGGCTTGAAAAACGATGTAAGTAGTCTTCCGCCGCAGAAAAGTGTCCTACATCTCGTTGAGCTCTTTCAGAGAGATACCATTTATGTTCCAAAATCTGGCAATATAATTCCGCCTGAGTAGTATATTCATCCACCAAAGGGGTTAGTAGCTTAACTACCGGTTGATAAGTATGTTCCAACCAATGGAAGGATGCCACATCGAGAGGAACATTCCGATTGCTTGTCTGTGAAAGATAAGCCCTCAACTCCTGGATTTCGTTCATCATAAACTGTGCTTGCTTCTCCTCCACATCTAGACCTGTCAAACTGAATAGCCGATTCCGGTGAAAGTTCCGGTCGGTGATATCGACCCTGAGCCGAAAGTGAGAAGCACCATTGGTAGCGGTGAGCTCCACATCACCGACAGAAAAACCTAGAGAGTTTAACGCCCGGATTCGCTCTTGAATACGGAAATGCTCTTGGGGAAGGATTACATCTTCTCTAGTTATTTCCTCCCATAATATTTGATATCGGAGTCTGATATAGGTGCTTATATCAGCCAGAGGTAGATTTATATTTTTATCGGGTATTGAAGGAACAGTTTGAGAGTCAAATAAATCACATTCGATATTCTCCTCCATAATCTGAAGATCATGAAATCGTAACGCGGGAGGACAAATATCAGGGCGGATTTCTACTGTCTCAGCATCTACTAAATACGCCCTTAAGGCCCCCGCATCGCGGCGATAAAGGGTATTCGAAAGGGAACAATCACCCCAGAATACTCCTGCCAGGTGGAGTTGTACTAAGAGGCTAGCAATGGCATCCAATAGATGCTTTCGATATCGCTCTAGACTGGGGCTCATGAAGAGTGTCCGATAGGGCAATGAAGATTCTAGATAACGAGTGATAAGAATGCTGGTGGTGCCTTTAGGTGTTGATGCCTGGGCATGACCAGTAGCGATTACAGAAGGCAAATTGTATCCCTCAATTTGCATCAAGAGGTCATACTCTTTTTCGGCAATATCCAAAGGTAACTCTTTCAAGGCGTAAAGTACTCCATCATAATTTACAAAAGCTACCGGATGTCTGGATAATCCGTATGGTAATTCTTCCAACCGTGAACAGGCGCCTTTCCATAAACTTAATGGTAAATCCCAGGGCAAATCCAGAAAATCAGGATTGCTCCAGCGAAGCGAGATTTTCATCGGGTAATTATTCATCATACACTTATTGATATTTGACCGTAGCGTATAGAGGATACCACAAAACCACCCTGCTTCCTCAAAAGACCAATCGTATCGGTATAACCTCAGAGTTATTAAGTTGTTATATGAGATTTATGTATAAGCCCGTTAATGCCATCGAGTATAATTTACCTACCATGCTTCGAGCACGATATCGCCGGATCGTCCTGTTCTTTGGGAGGATACTACTCAGTTTCACGCTCTGGGATTTAGTACTACCACGCCTCGGTTTCCGCAAGCTGTCAAATAATACACGCTCTGAGAGACTCAGAAAATCTGCAGCAGCATTTCGAAAGCTAGCTATTCAAATGGGTGGAGTAATGATCAAAGTAGGGCAATTCCTCTCTTCACGGGTTGATGTTCTACCAGCAGAATTTACTGATGAGCTCAAAGAGCTTCAAGATGAAGTGCCTGCAGAAGACTTTTCCGAAATCCGCAAAGTGGCAGAAGCGGAGTTTGGCATGCCTCTTGAAAAGAAATTCGCTGCCTTTGAAGAAACTCCTCTAGCCGCAGCTTCACTTGGACAAGTTCATCGTGCTTCTTTAAAAAAGAACCAGAGCCCGACGCTGATCAATATGGGCGGTGAATCCATAGACTCCCAGACTAAGAACTGGGAGCCTGATGTGGTAGTGAAAATCCAGCGACCGAAAATCGAGCAGCTCATTGAAACTGACCTGGCAGCTCTTCGCACAGTTGGCGGATGGCTGAAGCACTATCCCCCGATAAGAAAAAGAGCTAACATCCCAGCTCTACTATCTGAATTCACACGCATTCTCCTCCAAGAAATTGATTATCTGGCGGAAGGGCGCAACGCCGAGACATTCGCCGAAAATTTCAAGAATGTACCTGGAGTTAGAGTACCAAAAGTGATATGGACACATACCACGAAACGTGCATTAACCCTGGAAAATGTGTGGGCTATAAAGATCACTGATTATGAAGGGATTTCCAAGGCAGGAGTAAGCCGGGAGGAAGTTGCCTCACGTCTGCTAAAAACTTACCTCAAACAAATCTTTGAAGATGGCTTCTTCCATGCAGATCCTCACCCAGGAAATTTATTTGTCAATCCGCTTTCCTCGAAGCCAGTATCTGGTTCGCAAAGCAGCACTGCCTGGGAACTTACATTCGTTGATTTTGGGATGGTTGGTCAGGTTCCAGATAATCTGCGCAGCGGTTTACGGGAGTTAATGATAGGAATTGGAACCCAAGATGCAGCAAGAGTGATCAAATCCTATCAAATGATGGATGTTCTGTTACCCGGAGCAGACCTGGAACTACTGGAGCGATTGGAAGCGCGGGCATTTGAGCGTTTCTGGGGGAAGAACATGAGTGAACTCACCCAGATCGACTATAAACAAATGAAAGAGTTTGTAGACGAGTTCCGAGACCTGCTCTTTGACTTACCCTTCCAAGTTCCGCAAAATATGATTTTCTTGATGCGATGCGTTGGCATTCTTTCTGGAATGTGCACCGGTCTTGATCCGAAATTTAATTTATGGGATTACCTCTCACCTTATGCACAAAAACTAATGGCTGAAGAGGCAGGTACCGCCGTTGAAATCTGGCTGACTGAGATAGAGAAGCTTGTGCGCGCATTGGTTCGAGTCCCCCTCAAACTGGAAACTGTTTTAATGAAGATGGAACGCGGCGAGCTAGTGGTCCAAAATCCCGAAACACTGCGGGAGGTTCAGAAGTTAAAAGGGATTTTCCGCCAAGTAACTGGCGGGATTATATTCGGATCAATGTTACTGGGGAGCGTCCAGCTCTACCTTGGAGGCGAAGAGCTTCTATCTGGAATTCTGTTTGCCGGAGCAATTATTGCCCTCATTGGAATATATTTAGCAGGTCGGGAGAACAATCGAAATTAATTCCATATTGAATTGAGAGGAAACAAAATGACTTTTCACCAACCTGAGAATCGAGAAAAGAAATTATTGGTTCCTGGTATTCATATTCGCACTTTTTGGGGAGAGAACTTATTAATATCGGTCGTGGATTTTGAAGCTCACGCAGATGTACCATGCCATTCCCATTCCCAGGAACAAATCATCTACTTGCTGGAAGGAAATTTGGAAGTCCATATCGGCGAAAGAATTTACACACTTCGACCAGGTGAGTTTGTAATCGTTCCAGGGGAAATGGAACATTCTGCTAAAGTCGGTGATCAGCCAGCTAAAGGACTGGATATCTTTAGTCCGGTTCGCGAGGATCTAAAGTATTGACCACAGAGACAAATGATACTGGATTCAGAGCCACGATCAATCAATTCTCTAATCTGAACCAGCACAAACAGGCACAACCCGAACTAGTTCTGGTAGGTCTAGAGCCAGCTCTCGCTTTACTCCGAACCTGGCAATCCAATCGCTTGACTCGCACCTATTCCGATCTACTCGTTAACCCGGAATTTGAATCCGCATGCAGATTCTTCCTTAGTGACATCTATGCTGCACGGGATTTCAGTAAACGAGATCAGGACCTCGAATACCTCTATCATGTCATGTCGCGCTTCTTGCCGGACTTCCTTCTCAAGCTAGCTCGCAAAACTATTGAATTGAACAGCTTAACTAACACCTTGGATCAGGCATTATTGAAAGTCTTAGTTGAGAATCTGCAGGTTGTGGATAAAATCACTCCTCAAATCTATGCTGAAGGGTATCGCATCTGTGATAATTACAATGATAGGGCGTTCCAAATTGAACTGCTGATCAACGTCGGGAAAATGGTAGGGTCTGGCACTCGCCTGCCCCTGATCAACGCAGCTTTACGCCTTGCACGCAGACCGGCAAGATTGGCAGGTTGGGAAGATGTCCAAGATTTCTTAGAGCGGGGATTTTTCGCATTTAAGAATATCCGGAAGCCTGAAAAGTTCTTGGGAACCATCCAAGATCGAGAAATGCACATCCTGGACAATATATTCGCAAACTATCCTGATCCTTTTGAGATATAATCTTATAGTCCCACTGGAGCAAAACAAAATTTAAATCGGGAGGAAAGGCATCGATGGTCCTTCTATGCCTAGCATTTCTGCCAGGGCAGCATGCGTGGCAACCCGATCATCCCATTGATATTCCACGTTGCCAAAACACATGGACTGCTCATGACCTTTCCCACAAATAATCACAAAATCGCCCGGTTTCGCCAGTTGGAGGGCAAATCGGATAGCCTGGCGGCGATCGGGGATTCGCCAGTATGTCTCTTGTTCTATTCCTCTGTGGGCATTCATTCCTGACGACATTTCTTCCAGGATCTCATCAAGCGATTCGGTGCGCGGATCCTCAGCGGTCAAGATAGTTATATCAGCCAAATCTGCGGAAGTTTCCGCCATTAAGCGACGTTTGAGTCGATCTCTTAGACCAGCTGAACCGAATACCGAAATGACTCGACCACTAGTAAGGTGTCGTGCGGTTTTCAAGACGTTACGCAAAGCATTGGGGGTGTGGGCAAAATCCACCACAGCGGAAAATGGCTGGCCAAGCTCTATACGCTCCATACGTCCAGGTACTCCCTCGAAGGAAAAAATCCCGCGTTTAATATCCTGATTGTCCAATTCCATTACACCCCTGGTCAAAGCAACAGCTGCCAAGCAATTATAAAGGTTGTATTCACCGATCAATCGACTCTCTACATCCATATGAAACTCTTTACCGCTCAGAGTACGTCCGATTGTAGAGAAGCGTGCTCCTCCTGACTTTAGAGAAACATCCTCTCCTCGGACGTCAGCATGAGCGTTCAGACCATAACTCAGCATGTCAACATGGGTAATATCTGACAAATATTCATAGGAGCTATCATCGTAATTCAGAACTGCACCTCTCGGAGGGTGCAGAGATTTGGGTTGAGTGTGTACGAGGGACGCGAATAACTTACCCTTTGTTTCTCGATAGGATTTATGAGTTCTGTGAAAATCAATATGTTCGTGGGTAATGTTCGTGACTAAAGCCATGTCAAATTCACAAGCCTCTACACGATGTTGGGCTAAACCGTGGGAAGTGGCTTCAAGGATCACATGCGTGAGGCCAGTGGAAACCATTTGGTAAAGATATCTTTGAACATCAGGAGCGTCAGGGGTGGTAACATGAAAGCCCGTATCCAATACCTGGTCACCAATCAAGGCATTTACCGAGGTGATCATCCCAACCTGGAATCCGGCTACCTGTAATATCTTGAAGATTAGATTGGCGGTAGTGGTCTTTCCATCCGTTCCTGTGACGCCAATCATCACCAGCTTACGGGCGGGAAAATCATAAAAAGCCGCAGCTAAGTGAGGAAGAGCAAACCGGCTATCTTTTACTTGTACATATGGCACTGGGAGAGCCTCAAGGGATTGTGTTCCAACAACAGCGCTCGCACCTCGGTTGATAGCATCAGGGATATATCGATGACCGTCAGTGGCTTCTCCAGTTAGGGCGACAAACAGGTTCCCTGGATTTACACGTCGTGAATCTATCACTACGCCTGTAACAACAACAGTCATAGGAGTGATTTTTACAACATCCAGGTTCTTAATCAAGTCTGCTAAGTTTTTATTCAGTGCCTTTTCTTCTCCTTTTTATAACACGAAGCTCGATCGCTCCTTGATATTTTATAAAGTTTTGTCGATTGTATTATCCTGGTACAACAAGCTTTGAACTGATAATGATAAATTTAAAGGAATTTATGAATATATCATTCAATAAGAACAATAGATTCATGCTTTACTTAAAAGTTTTCCAGCTCGATACAAATTGGCATTATACACCAGTAGATTATCTGGTAATAAAAAGTGCCCAGTGACATTAATGCCCTGAGCACTTGATTATGTCAGTTAGTTAGATTCTGCTTAACCCAGGCTTTGTCTTAATGTTTCCAGCTGGCCAGCAATCGAACCATCCAAAACCTTATCACCCACCTTGACCACCAATCCACCCAGGATATTTGGATCAACCTGGAATTTAACATTTTGGGCACCCACTCGAGAGATAATGTCTTGCTGAATGACTCCCTTCTCTTGATCAGTCAAAGGCAAAGCACTGATGATCTCAGCGGAGGCACCCTGCAAGAAAGTTGTCTCTAACACCACTACTTTTCCAGATTTTATACCGGAGAAAAACTCATCAATCAAAGCACGCTGGCGTCTCTCATCCAATGCTTCTCCGATTAATTTCTGTGCAGCAGCCATTGCAATCGCTGACACCTGTCCACGCATGTCTGCGAGAATGTGATCGCGTTCGGAAGCCGCATCCAGGGAAGCAGTATCACGTATCTTAACTGCATCTGCTTCAGCCTGCGCTTTGATCTCTAAACCGACAGCCTCTGCCCTGGCGGTAGCTTCTCGAACCCGGTCAGCTGCTTCAACTTGAGCTTTCGCGATGATTTGGCGCGCTTCTTCCTCAGCATGTTCGCGAGCTTCTGCAGCAATGCGGGCATCCTCCAAACCTTGAGCAATGGATGCCTGTCTTTTCTTCATCATTTCTACAATTGGCTTGTAAACCCAAGCCCGGAGAATGATTAGTAGTATGGCAAAGTTAAAAATCTGAACGATTAAGTAACCTAGATTAATTCCTAGAGCTTCCAAGGCTTCCTCCTATTAGAACTTAGAACTATCCGACGAATAGGATTACCAGAGCTACCATCAGCGCATAGATGGCAACCGCTTCAGCAAAGGCAATGGCTAGAATCATGTTGATCTGAATAGCACCTGCAGTATCTGGATTTCTAGCAATGCCTTGAACAGCTCCACTACCCAGGATACCAATACCTAAACCGGCGCCTAATGTGCCTACCATGGCTAAGCCAGCACCCAGGTATTTCAATCCCTTGACGAGTATCTCAGCGACTTCAGGGGTCATCTTCTTGTAGCCTCCATATTAAGATTCAAAAATTTATCCTTCAATCTCAAAATTGGTAATAATAGACATCGGAACTTCTCTAACTCCGATCAAATCAAAGTTAAGTTTTTGTTCTATTTAGCCTTCTCAATCAATCATGATGTGACCGCACAGCCATTGTCATGAACATCATGGTTAACATACCAAAAACCAGAGCCTGGATTAAACCAAAGAATAATTCCAAAACAAGAACACCCCATTGAATGGCAGGTAGTAGAGTACCCAAAACAAATAATAAAACTGCTCCTGCGAAAATATTTCCGAACAACCGGAAAGTAAATGAGAGGATCTTCGCAAACTCGGCGACCAGCTCTAATATACCGACAAATATATCGATGAAAGGGAACATCGCATCAAAAGGTCCAATTTTTGGCCTGGTCCACAACTTCAAGAAATTTCCAAAAGCCAAGAACTTCCCAAAATAACGGACACCAACAGATCTTACCCCACTCACCTGAGTCATCACCACAGCAATGAGCGCAAGCGCCATAGTAAAGTTCAAGTCAGTCGCAGCTGCACGGAGGTAGGGAACCAGGATGTATCCTCCCTCGCTATGTTCCGAGGTATCTTTTACAATCGTCACTACTCCTGGGATTACTTCCTGAATGCCATAGCCGTGTTCTGAAGGCTCTAAGAAACCAATAGTATCAACACCAGGGATAAGCTCCATCCAGTTTGCAACTAAGACCAACAATAAGATGGTTGCGAAATATGGAAGAATGGATACCGCCCATTTCCCTGCAGTCGATTCTGTCAGGTTATATAGCGCTTCGATGATCGCTTCAACTGCGCTGGCGAATCCAGAAAAAACCGGTTTTCCACTACGAGCTGCCCGCCGAATAGTGATCGCAATCGCGATCAACACCAGGTCAGCGAGGAGGGTAGCTAATAAAGTATTAGTTAAGTAAAAATCACCAATAATTGGGAGAGTAAAAAGAGGTTCGTGAGAAATCCGCTCAGCAGGCAATTGAATATGCGGCATTATTGGAGCAACAATACCTGTCAGGATAACAGTGACAATAATCAGAGCTAGTATTAACCAGCGGTTTATTCCAAAGCGTCTTTTTTCCTGTGCTTCTCCAACCATCTACACCTCCGGTTTACAATTCGGACCTTTCGAAGAATTAGCGTTTAAACGCGGTGCAGCTCTTTTTACAACCAGCAGAACTAAGAAGAACAATAATGGCGCGCTACCAACGGATAATAAAATCGTGAAAAGAGGACGAGTGTCAAAATACTTATCTAAAAGCAGACCCACGACCATGGATAAAAAAATGACAAAAAAAACCAGGCATCCAACTTGTCCGAGCACGATTAGAGCAGTAGAGTTAATGAGCGAAGGCGTGCGCTTCCCTTCAGGTTGGTCACTGGTTTGTTGCATGACAGGAGAATTGTAACATATGCAAGGAAAATGCGTCAATAAAGCCTATCCGATAAAAAATGATCCCTGAATGATCAGATAACTAAAACATGGTTTGAGCAGCAGTAGAAGCCCAATTAAACCAAGGAGTAAAAATAGTTCCAACCAAGAGGATGCCAGCCACAAGGATAATCAGAGCCAGCTTATATGGTCGTGGGACTACTATCGGTTTCTCGTCACCCTCTGAGCGGTATAAATAAACGTACTTAAGT
>Ga0209254_10002088_pt1 | contig 18140 bp, 20 predicted proteins | sample FrelakmetDIP11DI_FD_187148 | JGI IMG/M metagenome (GOLD analysis project Ga0209254, IMG submission 187148) | Freshwater lake sediment microbial communities from the University of Notre Dame, USA, for methane emissions studies - DIP11 DI (SPAdes)... | ecosystem: Environmental > Aquatic >...
CGCGGTCGGTGTGGCGAGCGTCGTGTTCGGTCTCGCGCACGTGCCGCTCTGGGGCCCCGGCCCCGCGCTTTCCATCGGCGGCGTACGCCCGGAACGGCGACCGCTGGGCCAACATGATCGCCCACGTCATGACGGACGGCTTCGGACTGGTCAAGCCCCGTCTCCAGCGACGAGGTGGGGGCGAAGGACCGGGACACACGCCGCCACGATGAAAGAAGCGTGCCCCTGCAAGCGAAGATCCGCCTGAAGCGCAGCCGCACCCGCGTTACACTGACGCATCGCTTTCCTCCCGCTCCCCGCGCATGACAACCGAGCTCGCCGAACTTACCGCTCGGTCGACGCTTTGGCGCCGAGGTGGAGCGAGCCACGCTCATGCTTCTCGAACACCCTCTGCTGGGCGCCGCTGTCGAGGGCGACCTCCGCGGGTTTGCACTCGCCCGCTTCCCGTACACGTTCACGTACTCGGCGACCGCGGAGTCCTGACCATCGTCGCGATCGCCGATCGGCATCGCCGCCCCGGGTACTGGCGTAGCCGAGCGGGCGCCTGACGCCGCCGATGCCCAGCCGCTACAACCTCCTCATCGACATCGGCAACACTTTCGTCAAGTGGGGCCGCTACCACGTCCTCGGCAACGGGTCGGAGGAGGCGGACCGGCTCGAGACCGGCCACGCGCTGCTCGAGGAGATGGCGTCGCTCGCCGTCACCTGGAAAGCCCTGGCGGCGCCGCATCGCGTGCTGATCTCCAACGTCGCCGGCACGCGTGCGCGCTCGACGATGCTGCGCGTGCTCGAGCTCTGGCCCGACGTCGACACCCACTGGCTGACCGCGCAGCCCGAGCAGTGCGGCGTTCGGAACGGCTACCGCAACCCGCACCAGCTCGGGCCCGACCGGTGGGCGGCGATGATCGCCGCCCGCTCCATCGCCGACACCCGGCCGGTGCTCGTCGTCGTGTGCGGCACGGCAACGACGCTCGACTTCGTGAGCGCGGACGGCGAGTTCACCGGCGGCTGCATCATGCCCGGCGTCGGCATGATGATCCGCTCGCTGCACGAGGGCACCGCGGCCCTCCCCGACGCGACCGGCAACTACGCCGATCATCCGAAGCAGACGGTGGATGCGATCGTCTCCGGCTGCCAGCACGCCCAGGCGGGCGCGATCGAGCGCATCTACCGCCTGCACGAGCGCAGCCACTCCGACCTCATGTGCCTGCTCTCCGGCGGCGGCGGCAAGGCCATCGCGCCGCGGCTGACGATCCCCTTCGTGCCGCACGACAACCTCGTCCTTGAAGGGCTGCACCGCATCTCCGGCACGCTCGCCTGATCGCCCAGCGCCGCGCGGCGGCGTCAGCGGACGACGGTCACGATGCCGTCACGCGCCCGCCCCGGGCCGGCGCTATGCTTGCCGTTTCGCAAGCCTGCCTTCTCTCGCTCCGGACATGACCCACACCCCGACCCGCGCCGAGCTCAAGCCGAGCGCGCCGCAGCTTCCCGTCTCCGCCTACTGCGACCCCAAGGTGCTCGAGCGCGAGCGCGAGGTCTTCTTCGCGAACGGCCCGGGCTACGTCGGCCACGAGCTGATGGTCCCGGAGGTCGGCGACTACATCACGCTCGAATGGGCGAAGCACGGCAAGGTGCTCGTGCGGGCGCGGGACGGCATCAAGCTGCTCGACAATGTCTGCCGCCACCGCCAGTCGCTGCTGCTCGAAGGCCGCGGCAAGACGCAGAACATCGTCTGCCCGGTGCACCGCTGGACCTACGACCTCGGCGGCCGGCTGCTGGGCGCGCCGGAGTTCAAGGAGACGCCCGAGCTGCCGCTTCGCAGCGCGCCGCTGCAGTCGTGGCACGGACTGCTTTTCTCCGGCAAGCGCGACGTGGCGAAGGACCTCGCCGACTTCCCGCTGCTGGAGGACTACTCGTTCGAGGGCTACGTCTTCGACCACGTGCAGGTCGACCGCTGCCCGTTCAACTGGAAGACCTTCCTCGAGTTCTACCTCGAGCTCTACCACGTCGAGCCGTTCCACCCGGGGCTCAAGAAGTTCGTCGACGCCGGCAACTACGAGTGGGGCTTCGGCGAGCGCTGGAGCTACCAGACGCTCGGCATCAAGGACAACTTCCGCTACCAGACCTCGCGCAACTACCAGCGCTACCGGGACGCCTACCTGAAGTGGTCCGGCAACGAGATGCCGAAGCACGGCACCATCTGGTCGATCTACTACCCCAACGTCATGCTCGAGTGGTATCCAGGCTCGCTCGTCGTCTCGACGCTGATCCCGGTGACCCCGGAGGAGACGCTGAACGTCCTCGAGTTCTACTACCCCGAGGAGGTGGCCCTGTTCGAGCGCGAGCTGGTCGAGGCGCATCTCGCCGCCTACCGGGAGTCGGCGGCGGAAGACGGCGCCGCGTGCGTCTGGCTGCACAAGGGCCGGCAGGCGCTTTGGGCGCTCGGCGAGGAAGACGCCGGCCCGTACCACTCACCGCACGAGGACGGCATGGTGCACTTCCACGAATTCTGGAAACGCGAGATGGGCCCGTCCTAGCGGGGTTCTAGCTAGCGGGGCGCCCGGGAGGGTCCGCCATGCGCAACGCGGCGCGCGCGGCGGCCGAAGAACGAGCCGCGGATTCCCACTTCCCTCGATAAACCGGAGACCAACGCATGACCACCAAGGCGGATTTCACCCCCGAGGAATGGAAGACCATCTTCACCGCGGCGCCGATGGCCGGCCTCGCCATCACGGCGGCGAGCCCGAGCGGTCCGTTCGGCGTGATCAAGGAGATGTTCGCGGTCGGGCACACGATCGGCGAGACGCTGCAGAAAGGATCGCAGAACCCGCTCATCAGCGCGCTGATCGCCGACATGAAGGCGCGCGGCACCAAGCCCGACCGGCCGCAGAACATCAACAGCCCGCAGGACGCCGAGAACGCGGCGCTCGACAACCTGCGCAAGGTGTCCGAGATCCTCGCCACCAAGGCGCCGGGCCCCGAGGGCGACGAGTTCAAGCGCTGGATCGTCGGCATCGCAAAGAACGTCGCCGAAGCGTCGAACGAAGGCGGCTTCCTCGGCTTCGGCGGCACCAAGGTGTCGGACGCCGAGAAGGCGGCCCTCCAGAAGGTCGCCCAGGCGCTGGGCGTGCCGGACGCGGCGGCCTGATCGTCCTCGCGTCGCGGGCCGCGGACCCGCGACCGAAAGCAGGGCTGCGCGAGCGGCCCTTTTTCGTTGCCCGATCGGGCGCAGCTCGCCGAAGATGAGCAGCCCGCGCACGGCACTCTGCAACCGCCGATCATGACCGAACGTCCGTCAGCGCTCGACGCGCGTCGCGCGCGCTGCGCTTCACCGCCGCGATCGTGATCGCCGGGTCTGCGCAACCTGCGCGCACCGTCGCGCTCGTCTGCCTCGCCGAAGCGCTGTCGATGACGGGCTTCGCGGCGTACCCCGCCTTCCTGCCGCAACTGCAGGCGCATTGGGCGCTGTCGGGCGCCGAGGCGGGCTTCGTCAGCGGCGCGTTCTTCCTCGGCTACATGCTCGCCGTGCCCTTCCTCTCCAGCGCCACAGACCGGATCGACGCACGCGACGTGTTCGCCTTCTCCTGCCTGCTCGCAGCGGGCGGCACCGCAGGCTTCGCGCTGTTCGCGCAAGGGACCGTCTCCGGCGCGCTCTGGCAGTCGCTCGCGGGCGCCGGCCTCGCCGGCACCTACATGCCGGGGCTCAAGGCGCTGACCGACCGGATGAGCGGGCCACGCCTGCCCCGCTACGTCGCCTTCTACACCTCGACCTTCGGCATCGGCACCAGCGCGTCGCTGCTCGCGGCCGGCTGGCTGGGCGCGGTCCTGCCGTGGCGAGGGGCTTTCGGCCTGCTCGCGGTCGGTCCGCTGCTGGCGGCGCCGCTGCTGCTCGCAGTGCTGGGACCGCAGCGTTCGCACGCCGCACACGCCGCAAGCTGGCTGCCGAGGATCGGGCCCGTCCTCGCGCAGCGCGAGATCCGCCGCGCCGTCTTCGGCTATACGGTGCACTGCTGGGAGCTGTTCGGCCTGCGCTCCTGGCTGGTCGCGTTCGTCGCGTTCGCGTACGGTTCGTCCGGCGCGGTCTCGCCGCTCCTCTCGGCCACCGCCGCCGCAGCGCTCATCAACCTGCTCGGCATCCCGGCGAGCATTCTCGGCAACGAAGCCGCCGGCCGCGTCGGCCGCGCACGCTGGATCGGCGCGGTCATGGTCGTTTCCGGCACCCTCGCCTGGCTCGCCGGCCTTTCCGCAGGCTGGCCGTGGGTGCTCATGCTCGCGGTGCTCGCGCTGCACTTCGTTGCCGTGATGGCGGACTCTGCCGCGCTCACCGCCGGCCTCGTGCAGGTCACGCCGCCGGAGCAGCGCGGAGCGGCGCTTGCCGTCTATTCGCTGATGGGATTCGGCGCCGGTTTCGTCGCTCCGCTCGCGTTCGGTGCAGTCCTCGACGTGGCGGGCGGTGCCACTTCACGGCTCGCCTGGACGCTCGCCTTCGGAGCGCTCGGCGTCGGCGGGCTCGTCTGGGCCGCGACGAACCGGCAGAACGGTCGCTGAAGCCCGCGACCCGGGGCTTCTCGACTCGCATCGCAGGCGTCCTCGCGGCTCCGCGCTAGGCTGCCGCCGCCTCCCGCTCCGGCGCGTAACCGGTGAGCTTGATCACCTGCGCGAGCACGGCGTCCATCGTCGACGCATGCAGCCGGAACCACTCCGGCAGCTCGCGCGCGAGCGCCCGGCCGATCTCGAGGTCGCCCGCGGCAACGCGGGACCGCACCTCCCGCATGAGGCGCATGACGTTGTCGTGCTCGCCCTCGTGACAGTGCACCGGCGGGAACGGCAGCGCGTGCATCCAGCGGTTCTCCTGGGCGAAGTGCGCGTCGGTGTGTGCGACGAAGGCGTCGAGCGCCGCGAGAAGCTCCTCGTCGGGGGCGTCGGCGAGCGCGTTGAGCAGGGCGACGAACTCGCGGTGCGTGTCGTCCATCGCCGGCACGTCGAGGGCCACGGTGTCGGTCCATTCGATCACGGGCATGCGTTCCTCCGCGGCTGCTCGGGCGGATTCTCCGCACCCGGGCAGCGCTGCCTTTGATGCAGGCCAAACGCTCCGGGACCCGGGCTCCGCGTTCGGCAGCTGGCCCGTCCTCGCCGGCGCGCGCCCGTTTCCGCCCGGCCGGTCGAGCATCGATAATGCCGGCCGCCATGGCCGAGCGCGACCCGCAGACCCACAACGTCGCGTTCGAGCGGTTCCTCGCCTGGTACTTCGTGACCGTCTGGGGCTCGGGCTACCTCGCGACCAAGGTCGGATTGCAGTACGCACCGCCCTTCACCTTCCTCTCGCTGCGCTTCGCCTTCGGGCTTTTCTGTCTCGCGCTGCTCGTCGCCGTCACGCGGCCGTCGTTTCCGAAGTCGCGCCGCGAGCTCGGACACCTTGCGGCCGCCGGCGCACTCATGCACGCGGCAAACCTCGGCGGCAGTCACTACGCGCAGTACCTCGGCATGTCGGCGGGCGTGGTCGCGTTGATCCTCGCGCTGCAGCCGCTCGTCACCGCTGCGATCGCAGCCCGCTGGATGCGCGAGGTGCTCTCGTCGGCGCAGTGGCTCGGCGTCGTGCTCGGCCTCGCGGGCGTGGCGCTGGTCGTCTGGTACAAGATCGACGTCCAGGCGATCACCTGGGGCAGCCTCGCCGCGGTGTTGATCTCGCTCGCCGCAATCACGGCCGGCACGCTCTACCAGCGCATCGTCCTGCCCGGTGCCGACCTGTGGGCGGGCGCCTTGGTGCAGTTCGCGGTTACTCTCGCGATCCTCGCCCCGCTCGCCGCGACGGTCGAGGGCTTCCAGGTACGCTGGGCGTGGCCGCTCGCCGGTTCGATCGCGTTCCTCGTGATCCTCGCCTCGATCTTCGCCGTGAACGCGCTGCACACGCTCATGCGTCGAGGTGCCGCGACTCGGGTCACGAGCCTCCTGTACCTCACGCCGCTGATCGCGGTCGCGCTCGAGTACGTCATGTTCGGCGTGGAGCCCGGCCTGCTCACGCTCGCCGGCGTCGTCGTGACCTGTGTGGGCGTCGCCCTCGTGTCGTGGCGCAAGCGCTGAGCGGAAGCGACCCGCAGCGTCCTCATCGAGCCTCGTCGTCGCGTTCCTCGCTGGCGGTGCCCACTTGTGCCGTGCGCGCGGGAGGTCGGCACCTTACGCTCGGCCGATGCCGCGATTCTCCCCGGCCCTGCTCCTCCTGGTCGCACCGCTCGCGATGCTCGCGGGGTGCGAGCGGCTGCAGTCCTTCGAAAAGGCCTGCGCGACGCGCCTCGCGCCGCCGACCGTGGAGGTGACGACCGAGCCGGTGCGCTACTCGACCGACCTCTCGCGCTCGATCCAGGACCTGACCACCCGCGAGTCGCACCCCTGGGGCCGCGAGGTCAGCGGGCTCGTCACGGCGGAGCTGAAGAGCGAGGTGAGCGTGACCGCCCGCGGCCTCGCCGACCGCTCGGGGGCGCGCCACTGCCTGCGGCCGGACGCGACCGTGCGCCTCGCCTTCGACCCGATGGTCATGTACATCGCGCGCGAGCAGCGCCCGGGGTCGTGCGCGCACCTCGTCACCCTCGAGCACGAGCGCAAGCACGTCCGCGTCTACGATCAGTATCTCGTCGACGTGCGCGACGACCTGCGCACGCAGATCCTCGGGAAGCTCGGCGACCGGCCGCTCGTCTTCGCGAGCGAGCAGGAGGCGGACGCCGCGGTGCGCAAGCTGCTCGAGGAAACGCTCGCGCCGTTCGTGCGCGCCGCGATACAGGAGGTGCTCGACCTGCAGAAGATGGTCGACTCCGAGCGGGAGTACGCGCGCCTCGACCTCGAACAGGCGAAGTGCTCCCTGGCCGAGCCGGCGCCGCCGCGCCGTTGAACGGGGGAACCCCAGGCGCCCGCCGCGATCCGGGTTGTGCCGGCACCGAGACGATTCGCGGCGGGCGTCGCGAACGCCTTCGCGCAGGTCTCCTCGGCGCACCCGCGACGCCTTCGCGGACATCCGGCGCGAACTTCCTGCACCGGCCGTGCTCCAACACGCGCCATGAGGAACGCCGACCCCCGCAGCCGCGCGAGCTCTCCACGATGCGAGGGGGCACACCCCCGGGCACACCCCCCCGCTCAGCCCGATCGCGGGAAAACCCCTGACGACCGCGGCTTTCCGTCCAGCAAGCGCAGTCGCATACGCCGCGCCGGCCCGGTCGCCCTGATCGCGGCGGCTGCGCTCGCCGTGTCTCCGGCGCCGATCCTCGCGCAGCCGACGGCCGCACCGTACACCACGGTGGCGCCGAGCCCGGACGGGACCGGCAAGGTGTTCGCCGGCCGCGAGATCGCCCGCGTCATGAGCTGGCACGGCGCGGCGTGGCTGGAGCGACCGGAACGCGCGCGCGAGGAGCGGCCCGATCTCGTGCTCGAAGCCCTCGCGCTCGCGCCCGGGATGAAGGTGGCGGACGTGGGCGCCGGCACGGGCTACTACAGCTGGCGCATCGCCGAGCGCGTCGGCGAGGGCGGACGCGTCTACGCCGTGGAAGTGCAGCCGCAGATGCTCGACTACCTCGGCCGGCTGACGGCGGGGCGCGGCGTGAAGAACGTCGAGCCGATCCTCGGCACGCCGAGCGATCCGAAGCTCGCGCCCGGCTCGGTGGACGTCGCGCTCATGGTCGACGTGTACCACGAGCTCGAGTTCCCCTACGAGATGCTCGCCCGCATCGCCGAGGCGCTGAAGCCCGGCGGCCGGCTGGTCTTCGTCGAGTATCGCGGCGAGGACCCGTCCGTGCCGATCAAGCCGCTGCACAAGATGACCGAGGCGCAGGTGCGCAAGGAGGCGGAGATGCATCCGCTTGCCTGGGAACGCACCATCACGACGCTCCCCTGGCAGCATGTGATCGTGTTCCGCAAGTCCGGCGGCTGAGAAACGATGAACGGACCCTGCACGCCCGCGCGTGACGCCCGAACGATGCCACTCGGCGTTGCGAATGCTCGCCATAGGCCGCGCTATGGCTGCGCTTCGCGCCTTGATCGGCCCCGTTGGGGCGGCCCGCTCGGCCGCGCCGGATTCATTCACAGCTTCTGAGCGCCGCGCTGCGGCGGTGCGGCCGCGCCCCGCCACGCCCCTGCCGGGAAGACCGGCGCGCGAGGGAATCGCCTACACTCTCGCGTCGATCGAAACAGGCGCCGGCCACAAGGCGCTGCGGGGGGCTCATGAACATCGAAAAGGTCGTCTTCGCGTTCTTCATCGTCCTGTCGGCGACGCTCAACTTCGGCTTCGTGTACGGCGACATCGACGACCCGGTGCACCACGACGTCTACGAGCTGTTCGCGGCCGTAGTCGTCAACATCATCGCCATGGTGCTCAAGTTCGGCGACCGGACGCAGGTCGGCGCGGTCCACCTCGCCACCAGCATCGTCGCGGTGCTGCAGCTCGTCGCCGCAGCCGTCGCATGGGCCTGGTTCGCGCACGTCCAGGGCACCGGCATCGACGAGGCGGCGATTGCGAGCGTCGTGTCGCTCTCGGCGGGCGCGCTGCTCGCCAACGTCGTCTCGCTCGTGCTGCTCGTGTCCGAGACGATGGCGCTGCGACGTTGAGATCGAGCGCCATCTTCATCGCGCTGCGGCGCCTGCGCGCGCCGATCGTCGTGCTCGTGCTCGTCTACGCGCTCGGCGTGGTCGGCTTCGTGCTCATCCCGGGCGTCGACGCCGAGGGCAAGCCGTGGGCCATGGACGTCTTCCACGCGTTCTATGTCATCTCCTACACGGCCACCACGATCGGCTTCGGCGAGCTGCCTTACGCGTTCACCGACGCGCAGCGGCTGTGGACCATCCTCGTCATCTACCTCTCGGTGTTCGGCTGGACCTATGCGCTCGGCAGCCTGCTCGCGCTCGGCCGGGATCGCCCCTTCCAGCAGGCGCTCCGCACGCAGCGCTTCGCACACGGCGTGCACTCGATCGCCGAGCCCTTCTATCTCGTGTGCGGCTACGGCGAGACCGGCGGGCTGGTGTGCGCGGCGCTCGACCGCGCCGGCCTGCGCGTGGTGGTGCTGGAGCAGGATCCGGCGCGGCTCGCGGAGCTCGACCTGCAGGACTTCCGCGCGAAACCCTACGGGCTGGTGGCGGACGTGCGCTCCACCGACGCCCTGCGCGACGCCGGCCTCGAGCACGCGCGCCTGTCGGGCGTGCTGGCGCTCACCAACGACGACGAGGCGAACCTGAAGGTCGCCATCGCCGTGCGCCTGCTCAATCCCAAGGTGCCGGTGCTCGCGCGCGTGCGCAACAAGGCGGTGGCGGCGAACATGGCCTCGTTCGGCACCGACCACATCATCAACCCGTTCACGGTGTTCGGCGAGTACCTGTCGCTGCTGCTGCGCGCGCCGCGCGTCTACCGGCTGCTCGACCGGCTCATCGGCAGCGCCGCGTCGCCGGAGCCGAAGGCGCGCCCGCTGCCGCGGGGGCACTGGATCGTCTGCGGCTACGGGCGCTTCGGCCGCGAGGTGGTGGCGTGCTTCGACCGCGAGGGGCTCGACGTGACGATCATCGAGCCCGATCCGAAGCGCGCGGCGAACCGGACCGCGCTCCCCGGCGCCGGCACCGAAGCCGACCAGCTGCACAGCGCCGGGATCGAGAGCGCGGTGGGCATCGTCGCCGGCACCGACGACGACGTCGACAACCTCTCCATCGCGGTGACGGCGCGCGAGATCCGCCCGGAGATCTACGTCGTCGTGCGCCAGAACGAGCAGTCGAACACGCCGCTCTTCGCCGCGCTCGCCGCCGACTTCACCGTGGTGTCGCGGGCGATCGTGTCCGAGCACGCGGTGGCGCTGGTGCGCACGCCGCGGCTCGAACGCTTCATCGGCCGCGTCATCACGAACGAGGCGGCCGGCGAGGCGGCGATGACGCGGCTCGAAGCCGCGGTCGGATTGCGGCCGGTCACCACCTGGAGGACGCGGCTGCACCACGGCGAGGCGCCGGCGATCGAGCGCGCGCTCGACCGGGGCCAGAAGATCGCGGTCGAGCACCTGCTGCGCGAGCCGGGGGATCGCACGACCTCGCTGCACGCGATCGCGCTGATGCTCTTCCGCGGCGAGGAGGAGATCCTGCTGCCGCCGCCCGGGATGCCGCTCGCCGCAGGCGACCATGTGCTCTTTGCCGGCACGGCGGGCGCGCGCGAGCGGCAGCGAATGATCCTTGCCGACGACAACGTGCGCGACTACGTCGTGCTCGGCCGCGACATTCCCGGTGGCTGGGTGTGGCAATGGTTCGGCCCGAAGAGCACGCCGCTCCCTGAGAAGCGGGCCGCCCCGGACGGCGGCTCCGGGAAGACCGCGAGCTGAAGCGCTCGGGTCGTCCGGCCCACGGCGGATCGACTGCGCTGGCGCTCAGCCGAGCGCGCGCGCGGCGACGGTGTCGCCTCCTGCGCCGCGCGCCTCGCCCACCGCCTGCTCCGCGGTGCGCAGGAGCTGGTCGGGCATCCACTCGCCGCCGGCCTCGCTCGCCGCGACGCCGAGCGTGATGGTCACGGACACGTTGCGGCCGCGCAGCGGCACCGGGAGCTTGCGCGCACCGTGACGCATGCGCTCGGCGAGCTTCACGGCGTTGTCGAGGTTGCAACGCGCGAGGAAGATCAGGAACTGGTGCGACTGCGCCCGCCCGAGGATGTCCGACCGGCGCACGACCTCGCGCAGCCGGCGCGCGATCTCGGCGACGACGGCATCCACGTCCTCGCCGTCGCCGCTCGACTGCAGCGCGTCGAAGCCGTCGATCTCGGCGATGACGGCGGCGACCGCGTCGCGCTCGCGCCGCGAGCGGTAGAACTCGCGGTCGATGAGCTCGAACATCGCGTGGCGGTTCCAGAGCCGCGTGCGCGGGTCGAACATCACCGGATGCGCATTCTCGGCGGTGGGCTCCGAGCGGCTGTCGCGCGATCGCTGGTGCAGCGCGAGACGCACTTCCGACTCGGCCAGCCGGGCGATGTCGCGCAGCATCAGCAGGTCGCCTTCGGCAAGCGAATTGGGCTCGCGGTCGGCGACGGCGAGGACGCCCGCGGCACGGCCTTCCGGCGCCAGGACCGCGCCGGCGTAGAAGCGCAGACGCACCGGCCCCGTCACCCAGGGATGCTCGCGGAACCGCTCGTCGTCCGTGAGGTCGGATAGTACGAGCGGTCCGTTCGCTTCGAAGACCGCGCGGTCGAAAGGCGTTTCGTTACCCACGGCGGTCGCCGGGAGCCCCTCGCACGCGACGGCACGCAGCGCACCGCGGTGGGCGAGCGACACGACCGCCACCGGGGTACGGAAGAGCCGTCGCGCGAGACGCGTGACGATCTCGAGTCGGTCGCGCAGCGACTCCCCGGCCGGCACACCGGTCTCGGGTTGCTCGCTCGGCTCGCCAGCGGAAGGCAGGGGGCACGCTCGGGGACGCAGGAGTGGTCGATGATGCGCTCGGCTTCGGTACGCGTCCACAGCGCCGCAGCCGCGGTGTGACGCTTGCAACGCGTGTGAGCGTCACGGGCTCTGGACAACGGCCCGCGGTGTTGCGACCATGCCGCCCGGAGGAAAAGCGGCGGCGGGCGGCGACGCCGAGTCCGCGCCGTGCGAGTGCCCGGGCGCCGCGCAGGGGCCACAGGGACGAGGAGGGCGCGCAGCAGGCAGGCCCTGCGCGTGCTTGCACGCGATGGATGAGCGGGCCGGCTGCAACGCGCACGTAACGCGGGCAGGCTATTGAAGATTACGAAAACGGCCAGCGGATGCGGGCGAGGGGCTGGCGGCGGGGCTGCGGTGAGGGCTCGGCTGTCACGCACTTACGAAATCCTTCAAGAAGCAGTCTCGCCGCGCGTCGCGCAGCCGCGGCTGCCGTCGCAAGCGATCGACGCAGGCCGCGACGGCGACCCCGCACCACCTTGATTAAGGTCGTTCATGCAAACGAATTCAGCCCGACGCATCGCCAGCTCGCGCCGCATGGCGCAGTTTTTCATGCACCCGTCGTCGCTACCAGCGGTCCGCGCCGTGCCGCACGCGCCGCGGCGCGGCGAAAGTCCGGTCGCCGCGTTGTACGAGAACCGCTTCCGCTGCATGGACGAGGTGATCCTGCCCGGCGCCGACTGCCAGGCGCGCCACGAGCCGCTGGAGCGCTATCTCGCCGAGCGCGACCACGTGTCCGCATCGATGCTCCGGCGCTTCGCGCGCGGCGAGGAGGTGCAGGGGCAGCAGCTGCGCTCCGGCAGCCTCGGCGAGGCCCTGCACGCGCTGCTGCTCGAGCCGCGCCGCTTCGAGCGCGAGTACTGGGTGCCGGGCCGCGGCGAGGCGATCGACGAGGAGGCCGCGGCGAGCCGCACGTGGCTCACCGCGCACGAGTACGACCGCCTGCGCGGCATGCGCGACGCGGTCCTCGCCCATCGCCGGCTGCCGCTCGCGGAGTGGCTGGAGTATGGCGCGCGGGAATGGTCAGTGTACTGGAGCGATGCCGACGGGGGCCGCTGGAAGGCGCGGCCGGACTGCTTCAACGACGAGGTCGTGCTCGAGGTGAAGACGACGACCGACGTGCGCCCGCAGGCGTTCGCGCGCGCGCGGCGGCGCTTCCGCCACGACCTGCAGGGCGCGCACTACGTGGAGGGCATCGAGCGGCTGTGCGGGCGCGCGCCGCGATTCCTCTTCGTGTCGGTCGAGAACGTCGCGCCGCATTACGTCTGGGTGCACGAGCTCGAGGGCGCGGCCCTCAACGCGGCGCGCGCGGAGCTGCGCGCGCTGCGCACGGCGTTCGCCGCCGCCCCACAAGCCGCGTCGCCCGCGGCTCTGGCACGCGCAAGCCGGCGGTGAGCTCACCGATCACCACCCCCCGAGCGCCGCGACCTCCGAGGCGCCCTCAGCGCCAAGCGATCTTTCTTGCGCGGACATGATCCGGTCCGCCACCCGCGCCCGTATCAGGGAGCGGGAGGTGGGCTGGATGGCGCCGCAGCGAAGCGACGAGACCGCTCCGAAGTCCGCGGGCACCGGCAAGGGTGCCTCCGGCAGCGGCTCTATACTACGTCTCGTGCCGTACACGAGCACTCCAGCCGCCGCCGAGCAAGACGGCGATCAGCAGCGCCTTGCGGCGTTGGTCGCGCGCATGGCCGGCGGGGACGACCAGGCGCTCGCGGATCTCTACGACGCGACCGTGGGCAGGGTGTACGGTTACGCGCTGCGCGTGATGCGCAACGCGGCGGCCGCCGAGGAGATCGTGTCGGACGTGTACATGCAGGCCTGGCGGGATGCGGCGCGCTACGCACCGGCGCGGAGCCGCGTCACCACCTGGCTCACCATGCTCTGCCGCAGCCGCTCGATCGACCGGATGCGCGCCCGCGATCCCGAGGTGGCGACCGGGAACGTCGAGGCGCTGATCGAGAACGAGCCGTCGCCTGCGCCCGGTCCCGAGGCGCTCTTCGACATGGTCGAAGGCAACGCCGTGCTCGTGCGCGCACTCGAAGCTCTGTCGCCGATCCAGCGGCAGGTGATCGCGCTCGCCTTCTTCCGCGGCCTCTCGCATGTCGAGATCGCCGAGCACCTGCGCATGCCGCTCGGCACCGTCAAGGGTCAAGTACGCCGCGCGCTGGAACTGCTCCGGCGCGAGCTCGGTCCCGGTTTCGCCCAACCCCACGCATGAAGATGGCCGACCCGAAGAATCCTGCGGTCCTGCCCGACGACATGGTCGCGGCGCTTGCCGAAGCCATGCCGCCGATCGCACCGCCGCCGGAGCGGCAGAGCGCGATGCGCGGACGCCTGCTCGAACGCGTGCGGGGCGAGCGCGCCCGGCAATCCACGGTGCGCGCTGCCGAGGGCGAATGGGTGGCGGTCGGGCCGGGGCTCACGCTCAAGCTCCTGCATCGCGACGGCGACACGGAGACGTTCCTCCTGCGGATGGCGCCCGGCGCGAAGCTGCCGCCGCACGGGCACGCGCTCGATGAAGCCTGCTTCGTGGTCGAAGGCACCGCGCGTCTCGGCGACGTGGACGTCGCAGCGGGCGATTACCACCATGCGCACGCGGGCAGCGTCCACGGCGTGGTGACCACCGATACCGGCGCGGTGCTGCTGCTGCGCGCCGCTCGCGGCGTCGGGCTCGCGTTCTAGCGCGCCTCCAACGCGGCGCGCGCCGCGACGGACGCCTCCGCGAGGGGGCGTCGAGAGCGTCGTGCTAGGCAAAGCGGTTGAAGCACGCAGGCGAAGCGTGCACGTCGCGATTGCGCTCAAGTATCCCCCCCGCGGGGCGCCATGCAGCTGCTCGAGGACCGTTCGCCGAGTGATGTTCTCCTGACGCCGCCCGCTCGAGCCGCGAGCTCCGCGCGCTGCAACGGCTGTACCTGCGTATCGAATCCGGCAGCGCGGCGAAGTGAAGCGCACGCCGCGCGAGGTGTAGCATCCGCGCATCCCGGCCCGCGTCGCGCCGATGCCGATCAAGTCGCTCATCCGCACCATTCCCCACTATCCGAAGCCGGGCGTGATGTTCCGCGACATCACGACGCTGCTCAAGGATCCGCTCGGGTTCAGGCTGACGGTCAGCGAGCTGTGCACGCGCTACCGCGGCAAGGGGATCACGAAGATCGCCGCGATCGAGTCGCGCGGCTTCATCGTCGGTGCGGCGATGGCGGCGATGCTCGAGACCGGCTTCGTGCCCCTGCGCAAGCGCGGCAAGCTGCCCGCCGAGACCGTCGGCCATGACTACGAGCTCGAGTACGGCGCGGACCGGCTCGAGATGCACGTGGACGCTCTCGCCGACGGCGACCAGGTGCTCGTCGCCGACGACGTGCTCGCGACCGGCGGCACGGCGGAGGCCGCCCTCAAGCTGATCGAGGGGACGGGCGCGACGGTGGTCGGCTGCTGCTTCGTGATCGAGCTGCCCGCGCTCGGCGGCCGCACCCGGCTCGAGCCGATGCGCGTTCCGGTGTTCTCGCTGGTGCAGTTCGAGGGCGACTGACGGCGCCGGTATTCTGGAAACGCTGTGGCATGATGATTCTCTCGCTGCCTCCCCGAAACGGAACGCCGTGGGATCGATCGACCTCATCCGCCAGCCGCTTACCCGCGCCGAGCTGAGTGCTCGCTACGAGGCGCTGCTCGCCGACCCGCAGTTCCGTGCTGTGCCGGGTCGTGGCGAGCTCAACGCATGGGGGCAGGTCATCGTGACACCGCCCGCCGATTTCTGGCACTACCGCGTCGCGGCCCGGCTCGGCCGGCTGCTCATGGCGTCGCTCGGCGGCGAGTCGGTGCAGGAAGGCGCCATCGCGATCGAGGGCGCAGGTACCTTCGTCGCGGATGTCGTCTGGTGCTCCCCGGCCTTTCTTGCCGCCCACGGTGGCGAGCGGATACTGCAGCAGGCGCCGGAGATCTGCATCGAAGTCCTGTCGGAGTCCAGCTCGACGCGGGAGATCGAGGAGAAGCGCGCCGCGTATCTCGCCGCCGGAGCGCGGGAGGTGTGGATCGTCGACCCGCAGGGCGAAACCGTCGCCGTGTTCGAATCGGAGGGACCGCGTGCCGAGTCCACCTACCGGGTCGACCTGCACGGGCTGTTCGCGCGCTGAGCCCGACGCAAAGACGAATCGCGCATGACGCGAAGATCGCGCGGGCGGCATCACCCGCACGCGCGCGAGAGCGGACGATTCGGACGCGGCGAGCAGGCAACGACGATCGTGGCAGGACAACGACGACGGCAATGACGGCAGGACTCGATCGTCTTCGCCGTGCGATCCTCCTCGGCGCCACGCTTGCTCCGATCGCGAACATGACCCGCGCCGCCTCCGCGTCCACACCCGCGACCCGACCGATTCCGAAGTCCGGCGAGCCGCTGCCGGTCGTCGGCCTCGGCACGTGGCAGGTCTTCGATGTCGCCGGAGAGGCGCAGGCGACCGCCGACGCGCGCGCCGCGCTCGAGCGCTTCGTCGCGCTCGGCGGGCGCGTCATCGACAGCTCGCCGATGTACGGCTCATCGGAATCGGTGTCGGGCGAGCTTGCGGAATCGCTCGGCGTAGGCGAACGCCTGTTCTGGGCGACGAAAGTGTGGATCAGCGGCAAGGACGCCGGCATCGCGCAGATGCGCGAGTCGATGCGGCGCCTGCGCATCCCTCGCGTCGATCTCATGCAGGTGCACAACCTGGTCGACGTGCAGACGCAACTCGCCACGCTCGCGCAGTGGAAGCGCGACGGACTGGTGCGCTACGTGGGCGTCACCCACTACACCCTGAGCGCGTACGCCGAAGTCGAGCGCGTGATGCGCGCGAACGAGCTCGACTTCCTGCAGATCAACTACTCGCTCGTCGAGCGCGGCGCCGCCGATCGCCTCCTGCCGCTCGCCGCGGAGCGACGCATCGCGGTGCTCGTCAACCGGCCGTTCGCGGAAGGGGCGTTCTTCTCGCGGGTCAAGGGCAAGCCGCTGCCGCCCGTTGCGGCGGAGCTCGGCTGCACGACCTGGGCACAGCTCGCACTGAAGTGGATCCTCGGCAACCCGGCGGTCACGTGCGCCATCCCCGGCACGCGCAACGCGAAGCACGTCGAGGACAACATGGCGGCGGCGACCGCTCCGTTCCCCGACGAGGCAGCACGGGCGAAGATCGCGGCGGCGTTCGACGCGCTGTAGCCGCCGCCTCTGTCCCCTCCCCGGGAGCATACGACGCTCGACTCTCCCCACGAGCGTTCGACGCTGGACTCTCCTTCCCCCTCCCAGGGGGAAGGCGGGATGGGGGTGCGGCCGCCCACCCTGCTCTCTCGGGCCCACGGTCCTGCGCCTGGTGCAGGCCGCGCAGGATCTCGAGCGGATAAGCAAGAGCATTGCGGGGCGGCGCCCCGAGCGGGCGGGCTAGAATCGCGTGCGAATCCCGCACCCTCATCCTGACCTTCCCCCTGGGAGGGGGAAGGAAGCTACCGCCCATGTCCCGCACCATCGCCGACCTCCGCAAGGACTACACCCGCGCGCAGCTCGACGAGACGCACGCGGCGGCCGATCCGATCGAGCAGTTCGGGCGCTGGTTCGAGGAGGCGTTGCGCTCTGAGCTCCCGGAGCCGAACGCGATGATCCTCGCGACTGCGGATGCTCAGGGGCGGCCATCGGCGCGCGCGGTGCTCATCAAGGGCTACGACGCGCGCGGCTTCGTCTGGTACACGAACTACGAGAGCCGCAAGGGGCTCGAGCTGGCGGCGAACCCGCACGCGGCCCTGCTCTTCCTGTGGCCGGAGCTCGAGCGGCAGATCCGCATCGAGGGCCGTGTCGAGCGCGTGAGCGCCGAGGAGTCGGACGATTACTACCGCTCGCGCCCGCTGCCGAGCCGCATCGGCGCCTGGGCCTCGCCGCAGAGCCAGCCGATGTCCAAGGGCGCGCTGATGGCGCGCGTCGCCGAGATGAGCGTCAGGCACGGCATCATTCCCTCACGCCCGCCGCACTGGGGCGGCTACCGGCTCACTCCGGACGCCTTCGAGTTCTGGCAGGGACGCCCCAGCAGGCTGCACGACCGGCTGGCGTATCGACGCGACGGCGAGCACTGGCATGTGCAACGGCTGGCGCCGTGACTCGTCGCGGGCAAAAGCGCGAGGATAGGATGCCATGACCGCCCCGGGGACCGCGAGCACGGAAGCCGACCGCGCGCTGCTTGCGGCCGCGGCGGAAGCCGCGGAGCGGGCGTACGCACCCTATTCGCGGCTCAGTGTCGGCGCCGCGGTGCAGACGGCGACGGGCGAGATCGTGACGGGCTGCAATGTCGAGAACGCATCCTATGGCCTGACGTGCTGCGCGGAACGGAACGCCGTGTTCGCTGCGGTGGCGCGCTTCGGTCCCGACGTGCGCATTGCCCGCGTCGGCGTGGTCGCGCATCGCGCCGACGGCTCCTTGCTTCCGGTCACGCCGTGCGGCGCCTGTCGTCAGGTGATCGGCGAGCTCGCCACCGCGACGTGCGAGATCGTCTACCTCGCCGCCACCGGCCCCGCCCGGCGGCGCCTCGCCGATCTGCTGCCGGAGGCGTTCGGCGCGGAGCTCCGGGCGGACGCGGTCCAATGACGTTTCTCGCGCACGGCTGCCGAGCAGCCGCCCGTGCCAGCGAACCTGCGTGAAGTCGAAGCGCCCCGAACAGGAGTCCACCGATGATCGACCTCTACACCGCCCCGACTTCCAACGGCCAGCGTGCCGCGATCATG
>Ga0209254_10002089_pt1 | contig 18121 bp, 18 predicted proteins | sample FrelakmetDIP11DI_FD_187148 | JGI IMG/M metagenome (GOLD analysis project Ga0209254, IMG submission 187148) | Freshwater lake sediment microbial communities from the University of Notre Dame, USA, for methane emissions studies - DIP11 DI (SPAdes)... | ecosystem: Environmental > Aquatic >...
GGGGTGTCGGTGGCCGGTGCGGTCGCCGACGTGGTCTCCGGCGACGTGTACTCGGCCGCATCGGGGCACGGCGCCCACGTGTTGCGCGGCGGTCAGCGGCACGGGCTGCGGTGCAGCTCGGCCGACCAGCTCGCCATGGCGCTGGTCGGCACCGGGTTCGGCTACGCACCACAGCGGCGGGCCGAGCAGGCGGCGCTGCTGGCCGGGATCCTGCCGCTGGTCCGCGATGTCCGCCGGATCGGTTCGGCCGCACTGGATTTGTGCATGGTCGCCGAGGGCCGGCTCGACGCGCACTACGAGCACGGGCTGCACGTGTGGGACTGGGCGGCGGCCGCGCTGGTGGCCGCCGAGTCCGGCGCCCTGGTGCGTCTGCCCGGGGCCGGTGACGGCGAGGGCGGCCTGCTGGTCGCCGCGGCGCCGGGCATCGCGGCGCAGCTCATCGAGGCGCTGGACCGATTGGGCGGCCTGCGTCCGCTGGCGTGAGCGTGCTCAGCAGGTGCCGTTGTGGATCTTGGCGATCAACGCCGAGTCCGCCGGCTCGGTGGCGTCGGGGCGCAGACCGGCTAGCACTGCGTCGATGTCGTCGCTGTGGGCCAGCGTGGTGAAGTCGGTGCCGATGGCCAGATCGACGGTGTCGTCCTTGCGGTCGTCCTGGTAGAGCTCGACGCACGGGGCCACCAGCCACACCGCCGCGGCGCCGGCCTTGCCGTTGGCTCCGAATCGGATCTGACCCTGGCAGGTCAGCCGGGCATTGGCGTAGACCGGATCGTTGGCGGCAGTGGGCTGGGCGAACCCCAGGTCGCGCAGCGCGCCGGCCACCTCGCCTGCCTGTCCGCCCTGGCCACTGGCATTGAGCACGCGGATCTTCGTCTCGGCCAGCTTTGCCGGGGCGACGTCGATGAGCGTGGAGCGCGACACCTGCTGACCGAGTTTCGGGGCGTTGGCGTCGGCCGCGGCGGGCGGTGCGGGGCAGGCCGCCGCCTCTTGCACGTCCACCGGCCGGGTCAGCACGATTGCCCACACCAGAGCGGTGACCACGAACAGCACGCCGACCGCGATGATGCCGGGCAGATAGTTGCGGCGGCGGAACGGGCGACCGTGCTTGTCGAAGGCCGTGCCCTCGGTAATTTGAGCGACCACGGATGCACTCTAGAACTAGGGTGTGGGCGCGGGGGGAACACGCCCAACGCTGCAGATCAACACATGTGAGGTAAATCACACTTCAATGGGGTGTGATCTGGGCACGAATCGGTTGGTGGATGCGTTCGACGCTGATACAAAGCCATGCTGAGGTTACGAGGGGAAGACGATGGCTACCGACTACGACGCCCCACGGCGTACAGAGACCGACGACGTGTCCGAAGATTCGCTCGAGGAGCTGAAGGCACGGCGCAATGAAGCGCAGTCGGCAGTGGTCGATGTCGACGAATCAGAGACCGCCGAGAACTTCGAGCTGCCGGGCGCAGACCTGTCCGGCGAGGAGCTCTCGGTGCGGGTGATCCCCAAACAGGCCGACGAGTTCACCTGTTCGAGCTGCTTTCTGGTGCATCACCGCAGCCGGCTGGCCAGCGACAAGAACGGCGTGATGATCTGCACCGATTGCGCGGCCTAGCTCCTGAGCGCGGAGAGCACCCGCTCCGGGTGCCGGGCGCTGATCAACCAGTACGGCGTCGGATCGTCCGGGTCGTCCAGGACGAGCAGAACCAGTGAACCCACCCAGCCCCGGTGCAGGACGAACGCAGCCGGGTCGAGCTGGCGGCCCAGGGCCGCCGACTTTGCGGTACGCGGAATCTCCGCCGAGCGGCTGACCACCGATGCCGGAAGATGCGCCTGCCCGGCCCACAGCTCGACGTCGGGACCGGTCTCGACCACCCGGATCTCGATGCGGCCCAGCCACAGCAACACGCCGGCGGCCACCGCGCCCAGCACCAGGTACGGCAGCCATGGCGGTAGCGTCCGGACTCCCATGTTGACTTCCTTGGCGATCAGCGCCGCCACCCCGAGGCCGAGCGGCCACCACCACCAGGGCACCCACAGCCGCTCGCGGTACCGCACGGTTTGCGAGGTCACACGCGAACCAGTCACGGGGCCAAGGGTAGTCTGTGGCATCGTGCCCACCAGTCTTGCGGTGGTTCGATTGGACCGCGATCTCCCGATGCCAAGCCGCGCTCACGACGGTGATGCGGGCGTCGATCTGTGCAGCGCGGAAGACGTCGAACTGGCGCCCGGCCACCGCGCGCTGGTCGGCACCGGCATTGCCGTGGCGATCCCGCACGGCATGGTCGGATTGGTCCATCCGCGCTCCGGTTTGGCTGCGCGCGTGGGACTTTCGATCGTCAACAGCCCCGGCACGATCGACGCCGGCTATCGCGGCGAGATCAAGGTGGCGCTGATCAACCTCGACCCCGCCACGCCGATCGTGATTCGGCGCGGCGACCGCATCGCCCAACTGTTGGTCCAGCGGGTCGAACTACCAGAGCTGGTCGAGGTGGCCTCGTTCGACGAGGCCGGGCTGGCTGACACCACCCGTGGTCGGGGCGGCCACGGATCCTCCGGCGGACATGCGAGTTTGTGATGGCATTCGGCAGACGTAAGAACGACGACGACCGCGACGAGACCGCCGCGACGCCGGTGGCCTCCGAGCCGGCGGAACCCGAGCGCGACGAGCTCGACACCGCCGACGACGGTGGCCCGTTCGACATCGAGGACTTCGACAATCCTGACGACGCCGCGCTGGCCCGCCTCGACCTGGGCTCGGTCCTGGTGCCGATGCCCGCCGCCGGCCAGGTTCAGGTCGAGATGAACGAGATCGGTGCGCCCAGCGCCATCTGGGTGGTCACCCCCAACGGACGGTTCACCATCGCGGCCTACGCCGCGCCCAAGTCGCCGGGACTGTGGCGTGAGGTGGCCGGCGAACTGGCCGATTCGCTGCGCAAGGACAACGCCAAGGTCTCCATCGAGGACGGGCCGTGGGGCCGTGAGGTCGTCGGCGCCGGCGCCGGTGTGGTGCGATTCATCGGCGTCGACGGCTACCGCTGGATGATCCGGTGCGTGGTCAACGGCGCGCCCGAGGCGATGGACCGGCTGGCCGACGAGGCGCGAGACGCTCTGTCGGACACAGTTGTTCGCCGTGGTGACACCCCAATGCCGGTGCGCACCCCGCTGCCGGTGCAACTGCCCGAGCCGATGGCCGAGCAGCTTCGCCAGGCCGCCGCGCAGCAGGCCCAGATGGCCGCCGCCCAGCAGGCGCTGATTCAGCAGCAGGCGCAGGGCCAGCAGCCCACCGAGCGGCGCGGCGCGTCCGGTTCGGCGATGCAGCAGCTGCGCAGCAGCAGCACCGGCGGCTAGCGCACCGCTACCCGCACGCCTCCTCGAGCGCGGCCACACAGGCCGCGCCCAGCACCGAGGGATCGGGGCCGAACTCGTCGAGCGTGACCGTTCGCAGCGCCGCACGCGGTGCCGCCGACACCCACTCCAACGCCACCTCCAGCGGATGGATCGGGTCGTCGGAGGCGGCGACGATTCCCATCGGGACGCTCAGCCGCTCCAGTTCGGCAACCGACGGCGCGACGTAGGTTGCCGCGTCCTCCATCGCATCGGGCAGCTCCGGCCATTGCGCCAGCCAGCTTCGGGTCAGCTCGTTGGCCAGCCAGGCCGGGCTCGAGGCCTGCATCTGCGCCGTGGTTGCGGCCAGTCCCTCGGTGCGCAGCTGATGGGCGGTGTGCCGAGCGGACAGCGCGGCCGGTGCGGCGTGTGGTTCGCCGGTCCACGGTGGTAGCGCGGCCAGCACCGCGACGGCCCGGCGCGGATGGGCCAGCGCCCACGCCGTGGCCACCGCGGCGCCGATGGACACCCCGCCGACCGCGATCGCGCCGTCGCGCGAGGCTTCCTCGAGGGCGTGCAGGTAGCCGGCGATCAGCCGGCCCGGCTGCGGCGGGGCGGCGATCACCACCGCGCCGCTGTCGCGCAGCGGGCCGGCGAATGCGCGGTAGACGTAGTCGTCGTCGGAACCGGTTCCGGGAAGAAGGACAGTCGGAACGCCACGCAAGGTGATCGCCATGGTCTGATCGTGCCCTGTATCTGAATAACCACAACGACTCCGGGTATGCCGCATGGCATCGCGGAACCAACAGGTCTACCGTTGCGTTGGCAGTGTGATCGAAGATCAGGAGAGGCCATGGCTACGGCCGAAGGTTTTGTTCGCCGCATCACCCGTCGACTGACGGAGGACCCCGAGCAGCGCGATGCCCAAGAGCTCAGTGGTGAAGCCGACAGCACCGGCGCCCAGCGCGCCGTGGACTGTCAGCGCGGCCAGGAAGTCACCATGGTCGGGACTCTTCGCAGCGTCGAGACCAACGCCAAGGGCTGTGCCGGCGGTGTGCGCGCCGAGTTCTTCGACGGCACCGACAGCGTGACCCTGGTCTGGCTCGGTCAGCGGCGCATCCCCGGCATCGAGTCCGGCCGCACGCTGCGGGTGCGCGGACGGCTCGGGACGCTGGAGAACGGCAGCAAGGCCATCTACAATCCGCACTACGAGATTCAGCGTTGACCCACCCGGTCAGTGATGCGGCCGACGCCGACACCCCTGGACCCGTGGACCAAGAACCCAAGAAGACGCCGGCCCAGGCGCTGCTGGCCCAGATGGGCGGCATCAGCGGCCTGATCTACTCGGCGCTGCCCGTGGCCGTGCTGGTCCCGGTGAACACCGTCTACGGCCTGGTGCCCGCTATCAGCGCCGCGCTCGGGGTGGCCGCGCTGATCCTGGTGTGGCGGCTGATCCGCCGCGACTCCGTGCAGCCCGCCATGTCCGGGTTCATCGGTGTGGGCATCAGCGCGCTGATTGCCTGGATGGTCGGCGCCTCCAAGGGGTACTTCCTGCTCGGCATCTGGACCTCGCTGCTGTGGGCGGCGGTGTTCGCGGTCTCGATCGTGATCCGCCGGCCCGTGGTGGGCTACGTCTGGAGCTGGGTCAACGGTCACGACCGCAGCTGGCGCACGATCCGGCGCGCGGTGCTGGCATTCGACGTCGCCACCCTGACCTGGGTGCTGGTGTTCGGTGCCCGCTTCCTGGTGCAGCACCGGCTCTACGACCTGGACAAGACGGGCTGGCTCGGGGTGGCCCGCATCGCGATGGGCTGGCCGCTGACCGCCCTCGCCGCACTGGTCACCTATCTGGCCATCCGTACCGCTCAGCGCGCCGTGCACCAGGCCCACGCGCACGAGACCGACACCGACACCGACGTCACGCCCGCCGGGGACTGACTAGTCGGCGGACAGCAGCCTCGAGCGCAGCTCGTCCTCGACCTCCGCAGCCGCGACGAACAGCAACTCGTCGCCCCCTTCGAGCGGCTCGTCGGGCTCGGGGACGATGACCCGCGGACCGCGCAGGATCGTCACCAGCGCGGCGTCGCGCGGCAACGACAGCTTGCGCACCGGACGTCCGCCCCACGGGGTGTCGTCGGGCAGAGTGATCTCGACGAGGTTGGCGTGGCCCTGGCGGAACTGCATCAGGCGTACCAGATCGCCGACCGCCACCGCCTCCTCGACCAGTGAGGCCAGCATTCGCGGCGTGGACACCGCGACGTCGACGCCCCAGGCGCTGTCGAACAGCCACTCATTGCGCGGGTCGTTCACCCGCGCCACCACCCGCGAGACCGCGAACTCCGTCTTGGCCAGCAACGAGAGCACCACGTTGGCCTTGTCGTCGCCGGTGGCGGCGATCACCACGTCGAACTCCTCGAGGTGCACCGACTCCAGCAGGCTCAGCTCGCAGGCGTCACCGAGGCGCCAGTGCGCCGCCGGGATGGCGTCGACGTCGACGTGCTCGGAGTTGCGCTCGATCAGGGTGATGTCGTGCTCGCTTTCCAGCAGCTCACGGGCGATCGACCGCCCGACCGCGCCGGCCCCCGCGATCGCGACCTTCAGACGCTTCTCGGCCATCTCCTAGTGCCCCTCTCCGACGTCCGGGCCCGGCGGTAACGCGGCCATCGCCAGCGCCTCGGCGGCCCGCCCGGACACCGCCGCGATGTAGACCTGATCGCCCGCCTGAACGACGGTCTTCGGCTCGGGCAGGATCCCGGTGCCGAACCGGAGGATGAAGGCCACCCGCGCCCCGGTGACCTCCTCCAGGTCGGTGACCCGGTGGCCCACCCAGCCCTCGTGCAGCGACGCCTCGGCGACCGCCACGGTGCCGGTGGGGTCACGCCACTTGGTGGTCTCGGCGTCCCGGACGAGGGCGTTGAGCAGCCGGTCGGTGGTCCACGGCACGGTGGCCACCGTCGGGATGCCCAGGCGCTCGTAGACCGCGGCGCGCTTGGCGTCGTAGATGCGGGCCACCACCCGCTGGACGCCGAAGGTCTCGCGGGCCACCCGGGCGGAGATGATGTTCGAGTTGTCGCCGGAGGAGACCGCCGCGAAGGCGTCGGCGTTCTGAATCCCCGCGCGCAGCAGCACTTCCCGGTCGAAGCCCATACCCAACACCCGCTCGCCGGAGAACTCCGGGGACAGCCGGTTGAATGCGGTCGCGTCGCGATCGATGATCGCCACGTCATGCCCGATCCGGGACAGCGCGTCGGCCAGAGCGGCGCCCACCCGGCCGCACCCCATCACCACTACCCGCACCTGAAATCCTCTCGGCTACGTCGCGCGTCGGCCCGCCTGGACCGGGGCCTAAACGTGGCTGACCGATGCGTGCGGACAACGACCGTATCCGGAACGCTACAGCCAAAGCGTCATGGGCTTAGTCTTGGCACTCGTGTCTAAGCTTTCGACCGCCGCGCGCCGGCTGGTCCTGGGGCAGCCCTTCCGTAGCGACAAGTTGAGCCACACGCTGCTACCCAAGCGGATCGCCCTTCCGGTGTTCGCCTCCGACGCGATGTCGTCGGTGGCCTACGCGCCCGAGGAGATCTTCCTGGTGCTGTCGGTCGCCGGGTTGGCCGCCTATTCGATGGCCCCCTGGATCGGCGTGGCCGTGGCGGCGGTGATGCTCGTCGTCGTCGCGTCCTACCGCCAGAACGTGCACGCCTACCCGTCCGGCGGCGGCGACTACGAGGTGGTGACCACCAATCTCGGCCCCACCGCCGGCCTGACGGTGGCCAGCGCGCTGCTCGTCGACTACGTGCTGACCGTCGCGGTGTCGATGGCCTCGGCGATGTCCAACATCGGTTCGGCGGTCCCGTTCATCGCCCAGCACAAGGTGGCCTTCGCGGTGGCGGCGATCGTGCTGCTGACCGCGGCCAACCTGCGCGGCATCCGGGAGTCCGGCACCGCGTTCGCGATCCCCACCTACGCCTTCATCATCGGCATGTTCCTGATGCTGCTGTGGGGGTTCTTCCAGATCTACGTGCTGGGCAACCCTCTCGAAGCCGAGTCGGCCAAGTTCGACATGCACTCCGAACACGGCGACGTGATGGGCTTCGCGATGGTGTTCCTGGTCGCGCGCGCGTTCTCGTCCGGCTGTGCGGCGCTGACCGGTGTGGAAGCCATCAGCAACGGCGTCCCGGCCTTCCGGAAGCCCAAGTCCAAGAACGCCGCCACCACGCTGCTGCTGCTCGGCGGGATCGCGGTCGTCCTGCTGCTGGGCATCATCGTGCTCGCCAAGAAGACCGGGGTGAAGATCGCCGAACGCCCGCTCGAGCAGCTCGTCGGGGCGCCGCCGGACTACCACCAGAAGACCCTGGTGGCCCAGCTGGCCGAGAGCGTGTTCGCCGGCTTCCCGCTCGGGCTGTTGCTGATCACCGGCGTGACCGCGCTGATCCTGGTCCTGGCCGCCAACACCGCGTTCAACGGCTTCCCGGTGCTGGGTTCGATCCTGGCCCAGGACCGCTACCTGCCGCGCCAGCTGCACACCCGCGGCGACCGGCTGGCCTTCTCCAACGGCATCCTGTTCCTGGCGCTGGCCGCGATCGCGTTCGTGGTCGCCTTCCGCGCCGAGGTGACAGCGCTCATCCAGCTCTACATCGTGGGCGTGTTCGTCTCCTTCACGCTCAGCCAGATCGGCATGGTGCGGCACTGGACGCGGCATCTGCGCAGCGAGACCGACCCGCAGGCCAGGCGCCGGATGATGCGGTCGCGGGTGATCAACACCATCGGCTTCATCGCCACCGGTTCGGTGCTGATCGTCGTGCTGGTCACCAAGTTCCTGGCCGGCGCCTGGATCGCGATCGTGGCGATGACGGGTCTGTTCGTCCTGATGAAGGCGATCCACCGCCACTACGACACGGTGTCGCGGGAACTGGCCTCCCAGGAGGCCGAGCAGGGCGAGATCGTGCTGCCCAGCCGCAACCACTCGGTGGTGCTGGTCTCCAAGCTGCACCTGCCGACGCTGCGCGCGCTGGCCTACGCCAGGGCCACCCGGCCCGACGTGCTGGAGGCCATCACCGTCAACGTCGACGACGCCGAGACCCGCGAGCTGGTGCACAAGTGGGAGGACAGCGACGTCACGGTGCCGCTGAAGGTGATCGCCTCGCCGTACCGGGAAGTCACCCGGCCGGTGCTGGACTACGTCAAGCGGATCAGCAAGGAAGCACCCCGCACGGTGGTCACGGTGTTCATCCCGGAGTACGTCGTGGGGCACTGGTGGGAGCAGATCCTGCACAACCAGAGCGCGTTGCGACTCAAGACCCGGCTGCTGTTCATGCCGAACGTGATGGTGACTTCGGTTCCGTGGCAACTCAATTCATCGGAGCGGGTCACCGATCTGATGGCGCAGAACGCCCCCGGTGACGTCCGCCGCGGTTTCCTGGAGTGACAGACCCCCCGGAGCCCCCGGGCCGGCGAGAGCAGACCGCGCCGGCCGAACTGGTTGTCAGCACCGGTGCAGCGGCCAACGGCGGCAGCTGTGTGGCTCGCCACGAGGGCCGGGTGATCTTCGTCCGGTATGCGCTGCCGGGGGAGCGGGTGCGTATCCGGATTACCGGTGATCGCGGATCCTATTGGCACGCAGAGGCTTTCGAGATTCTCGAGCCGTCGCCGCACCGGGTGGATTCGCTGTGCCCGATCGCCGGCGTCGACGGCTCCGGCTGCTGCGACCTCGCCTTCGCCGAGCCGCGCGCCGCTCGCGAGCTCAAGGGCCAGGTGGTCGCCAACCAACTCGAGCGGCTTGGTGAGTTCGCCTGGCAGGGTGCGGCCCAACCCGTCGACGACGGCGGGGCCCTGGGCTGGCGCACGCGGGTGCGCCTTGACGTGGGCTCCGACGGACGGGCCGGGTTTCACCGCTACCACAGTGCCGAGCTGGTCACCGATCTGCGCTGCGGGCAGCTGCCGGCCGGCATGCTCGACGGGCTCGACGGCCCGCGGTGGCAGGCCGGGGAGCAGGTCCACGTGGTCCTCGACGACGACGGCGCCCGCCACGTGGTGGCCACCAGCCGGCAGCCGCGCCGCACCCGTGTGATCGAGGGCGCCAACGACACGGAGCAGCGCGTCGGCCACCGGGTGTGGCGGGTGCCGACGACCGGTTTCTGGCAGGCCCACCGCGCCGCCGCGTCGACCTACAGCGCACTGGTCACCGAGTGGACGGCCGGCAGCGGTGCGACGACAGCATGGGACCTCTACGGCGGTGCCGGGGTGTTCGCGGCCGCACTCGCCGAGGTGGTCGGCGCCGATGGCCGGGTGCTGACCGTGGACACCTCGCGGGCGGCTTCTCGAGCTGCGCGCGCTGCGCTGGCCGACCTGCCGCAGGTCGAGGTGATCACCGAATCGGTGCGCCGGGCCTTGCACGCGCAGCAGGGTGGCGCGGATGTCGCGGTGCTTGATCCGCCCCGCTCCGGTGCCGGACGTGAGGTGGTCGAATTGCTGGCCGCTGCCGGGGTGCCGCGGGTGATCCACGTCGGGTGCGAGGCCGCGGCGTTCGCCCGCGACGTCGGGCTGTACCAGCGCAACGGCTACCGGGTCGAGCAGATCCGGGTGTTCGACTCGTTTCCGCTGACCCATCACGTCGAGTGCGTCGCCCTTCTGACGAGGTGAGATGGGCCTGCCATCGGTATGCTGCCCGAAAGGTGCGCCGGGAAGTCTGGTCGGCAGCGACCCGTCGATGCCGAGGTGAACCGTGGCCGATCGCAAGCCCCTGCGGCACCGGGCGCTGTTCGCCCGCGGATCCTGGTCGGAGACCACGCGGATCACCACGATCCTGCGCAAGGAGACCGTCGGCGGCGCCCTTCTGCTGGTCGCCGCCGCGGTCGCGCTGATCTGGGCCAACTCACCGTGGTCGGCGTCCTACCACAACCTGACCAACTTCCACGTCGGCACCGACCGGTTCGGCCTGCACCTCGACCTCAGCCTCGGCGGCTGGGCCGCGGACGGCCTGCTGGCGATCTTCTTCTTCGTCGTCGGGCTCGAACTCAAGCGGGAGTTCGTCGCCGGGGACCTGCGCGACCCGAGCCGCGCGGCGCTGCCCATCGCCGCGGCCATCGGCGGCATGGTGGTGCCCGCGACGATCTTCGTGGCCTTCACGGCCAACGCCGGTGACGGCGCGATGCGCGGATGGGCCATCCCGACCGCCACCGACATCGCCTTCGCGGTGGCCGTGCTCGCGGTCATCTCCACCCACCTGCCTTCGGCGCTGCGCACCTTCCTGCTGACCTTGGCGGTGGTCGACGACCTGTTGGCCATCACGGTGATCGCCGTCTTCTACACCGAGAAGATCAAGCTGGTGCCGCTGCTGGTGGCATTGATCCCGCTGATCCTGTTCGCGGTGTTGGTGCAGCGGCGAATCCGGTCCTGGTGGCTGCTGATCCCGCTGGCGGTGCTCACCTGGGCGTTCGTCCACGAGTCGGGGGTGCACGCCACGGTGGCCGGGGTGCTGCTGGGCTTCACGGTGCCCGTGCTGCGCAGCGAGGCGGCCGGCGGGCCCGACGCCGGGCCCGGGCTGGCCGAGCACTTCGAGCACCTGATGCGCCCGGTGTCGGCGGGTTTCGCCGTCCCGGTGTTCGCCTTCTTCGCCGCCGGTGTCACCTTCGGCGGCTATGACGGATTGGTGACAGCGCTGAGCGATCCGATCGCGCTGGGCATCGTCGGCGGTCTGGTGGTCGGCAAGACGCTCGGGGTGTTCGGGACTACCTGGATGCTCGCCGCGATCACCCGCGCCAGCCTCGACGCGGCATTGCGCTGGATCGACGTGCTCGGCATGTCGATGCTGGCCGGCATCGGGTTCACGGTATCCCTGTTGATCGGGGATTTAGCCTACGATTCGGGCTCCGGGCGCGACGACGTCGTCAAGGTCGCCGTCCTTACCGGGAGTTTGCTGGCCGCCGTGCTGGCGGCGATCCTGCTGCGGCTGCGAAATCGCCACTACCGGTCGGTCCGGCTGATCGAAACACGTGACCAAGACCACGACGGCGTGCCCGACATCTACGAGTCTCAGCAGGACTGATCGGTTCGGCGGTGCGTAGACTGGCCTGATGCTGGAACAGGTCCGCGGCCCCGCTGATCTGCAACACCTTTCCCAGGCGCAGCTGACCGAACTGGCCACTGAGATTCGCCAGTTCCTGGTCCACAAGGTCGCTGCCACGGGCGGACATCTGGGGCCCAATCTCGGAGTGGTCGAACTGACGCTTGCTCTGCATCGCGTCTTCGACTCGCCGCACGACCCGGTCGTCTTCGACACCGGCCATCAGGCCTACGTGCACAAGATGCTGACCGGCCGCAGCGCAGACTTCGACACGCTGCGCAAGAAGGACGGCCTGTCGGGCTATCCGTCGCGAGCCGAGAGCGAGCACGACTGGGTCGAGTCCAGCCACGCCTCCTCGGCGCTGTCCTACGCCGACGGGCTGGCCAAGGCCTTCGAGCTGACCGGGCACCGCAACCGCCACGTCGTGGCCGTCGTCGGTGACGGCGCGCTCACCGGCGGTATGTGCTGGGAGGCGCTGAACAACATCGCCGCCGCGCGACGCCCGGTGGTCATCGTGGTCAACGACAACGGCCGCAGCTACGCGCCGACCATCGGCGGTCTGGCCGATCATCTGGCCGGTCTGCGGCTGCAGCCTGGCTACGAGCGGGTGCTCGAGCGTGGCCGGATCGCCGTGCGGGGCATGCCGGTAGTCGGCGAGGCGTTCTACCACGCCCTGCACAGCGTCAAGGCGGGGCTGAAGGATGCGCTCTCGCCGCAGGCCATGTTCACCGATCTCGGGTTGAAGTACGTCGGGCCGATCGATGGCCATGACGAGCACGCCGTGGAGAACGCGCTGCGGCATGCCCGGGGCTTCAACGCCCCGGTGATCGTGCACGTCGTCACCCGCAAGGGCATGGGCTACCCGCCGGCCGAGAACGACGAGGCCGAGCAGATGCACTCCACCGGGGTGATCGACCCGGTGACCGGCCGCGCGACGCAGGCCTCGGCGCCGGGGTGGACGGCGGTGTTCTCCGACGCGCTGATCGCCTATGCCGCCAAACGCCGCGACATCGTCGCGATCACGGCGGCGATGCCGGGACCCACCGGGCTGTCGGCCTTCGGCGAGCGGTTCCCGGACCGGCTGTTCGACGTCGGCATCGCCGAGCAGCATGCCATGACCTCGGCGGCCGGCCTGGCGATGGGCGGACTGCACCCAGTGGTGGCGATCTACTCGACGTTCCTCAACCGGGCCTTCGACCAGATCATGATGGACGTCGCGCTGCACAAGCTGCCGGTCACCATGGTGCTCGACCGCGCGGGGATCACCGGCAACGACGGTGCCAGCCACAACGGTATGTGGGACCTGTCGGTGCTCAACATCGTGCCCGGCATGCGCGTCGCCGCCCCGCGCGACGGCGCCCGGCTGCGTGAGGAACTCGGCGAGGCCCTCGGGGTCAGCGACGGTCCGACCGCCATCCGGTTCCCGAAAGGCGCTGTGGGACAAGATATTCCGGCGATCGAGCGGGTGTCCGGGGTGGACGTGCTGGCTCGTCCGGCCGACGGCCTCGGCGACGACGTTCTGCTGATCGCGGTGGGCTCGTTCGCCTCGATGGCGCTCAAGGTCGCCGAGCGGCTACGCAATCAGGGCATCGGCGTGACGGTGGTCGATCCGCGCTGGGTGATCCCGGTGCCGCAGGCGCTGGCGCCACTGGCCACGGCGCACAAGCTGGTGGTGACCGTGGAGGACAACGGCGTTCGCGGTGGTGTCGGGTCGGCCGTCTCGGCCGCGCTTCGGGCCGCCGAGATCGACGTGCCGTGCCGCGATGTCGCTGTGCCGCAACAGTTCCTCGACCACGCCGCCCGCGGCGAGGTGCTCGAGGACGTCGGCCTGACCGAGCAGCACATCGCTCGCCAGGTGACCGGCTGGGTCGCCGCGCAGGGCTCGGTCGACGAGTCGGTCAGCGAGCAGGTCGACTGAGCTTCGAAGCTCAGTAGGTCTTGTCGGTCAGTGTCAATGCAGTACCGAGTGTGTCGGCTCTTGCTGCGCGATGGCACACCCCAGACGAACTAGCGGGCGGCTGCCACCGGCCGCCCGGCACCGTGGTATCGCAGCTCAGTCAACCGCCAAATGTCAGTGAGATGCCAGGGCCACGATTCCACCGGATGGAGGGCTGGTTGGCGGGGGGCGCGACTGTCCCGGGGCGGGCCTTGATCGACACGCTGCCATTGGTTCGGCAGGTGGATGTGGTGCCCGAGTCCTGGCAGCTCGGAAGAGCACTCGCGGCAGGCGCGGAAACCCCCGCCACGATTGCCAGACTCACCATCAACAGCGCTGACTTGCGTTGATTTCTCATAGCTCCACCACCTTTGGGCGTCTAGGCCTGTACCGCAGTGGCCATTCGCTGCAGCGCTGCCATCTGCTCAGACATCAGTGACAATCCGATATGACAATGGCGGCGGTCGGACCGAGGGGCGTACCGTTGGCCGCCGCCCGCGCAAACGCATCGCCACGGGCGGCCTCGACGGTCGCCCCGGCACCGCCGGCCACCACGTCGTTGCTGTCGTCAGCAACGGACACGATGCACAGATCATCGTTGGTCACCTCATCGCTGGTGCACTCTTGGCCACCCGCACTCTGGCACTGCGCGATCACCCGCGCCGAGGCTTCTTCATTGGTGGCGCCACTCGCTCTGAAACCCGCCAGGCCATCAATGAACACTCCGGTACCCACCGCAACAGAGATGTCAGTTGAGGCCTCGACAGCGCCACCCGGCCCACCCGCCCAGGCGGTACTTGTCGAGATCCCCACGGCGATAACGCTCGCGATCACGAGCGGTGCAAGCAAACGTGTACCAGGCATAGCGCCCCTCCTCGATGAGGTTCTGAGGGTTGTTATATCCCAGCGCATGGCGTTCAGGTGCAGAACGAATAATGAGCACCAATGCGGTGCCGGGCTGGGGCGGTGCCGGGGCCGGGGCCGGGCCTGCCCGTGCTCAGGTGCCCCTGGACTGTTCACCGCGACGACCCGGTCTTGCGGCCCAGCACCAACACTGGCAGCAGCAGCGTCGCGATGGCCGTCACCAGCCAGACAACCACCGTCGCGGCTACCCATGACCCGAGTCCTCGCACACTGAACCCGTGGGTCAGGACCGCGGCCAAGATCAGCGCGGCCAGCGTGGACACCAAGCCGATGCCGCCGAGGAACGCCGAGGCATACCGGCTGGCCATTTTGAGGATGAACGGCGCCAGAATGGCCTGCGCGACCGAGAACACCACCACCGCAGTGATGAACCCCGACACCGAGACTGAGACGCCGGGGATCAGCCACGCCGCGACCAGTAATCCGACAGCCGAGGACCCCAAGAACACCGCCGCGCGCAACACCATCCGGATCATGGCCGCCATCCTAGGCGCGGTTCGTCGAAACCGGTGGCACCCCATGCGAATCCGAATGCCGGCATTCGGACAGCGGCATGACCCGCCCCGCAACGGGGTCGGCCTAAGCCAGGTCCGACCTCGTTCGCCGGTGCCGGAGCGCTTGAGAAAGGTGTTGACCTGAGCAACCAGCGGGGTGACCGAGCCGGCGATCAGCAGCGCGGCGATCGCCCATGAGACGGCATCGTCGACCACACTGAGCACCCGGTCGGCAAAGAGTTGGCGCTGCGCTTCGTCCGGGGTCTCGTCGATGGTCTGGTCTTCGCCCACCGACGCCGCCGTCCGTAGTCCGGGTCCGGCAGGTCATGCCAGCGTAAGCCGTTGCTGATCGCTGATTATCCTGTCGCCGAAGTCTCGATCAACGGGTCGATGTCAGCGTCTGGGCAAGCACCGGCACCACCAGTTGGCGCTGCCACGACCGCGCCCCGGCCTCGCGCAGGAACGCGTCGACAGCACCGGCCGCATCTGCGGTCTCCTGCCAGTCCCAGCACAGCCGCCGCACCAACTCCGGCGAGACCAGGTTCTCGGCCGGCACGGTGACCCGTTTCGACAGTTCGGTCAGCGCGGCGCGGGCGGCGTCCAGGCGCGCGGCGGCCTCCGGCTTGCGTTTGGACCAGCGCACCGCCGGCGGCGGGCCGTTCTGCGGCTCGGCGGTGTCCGGTGGTTCGGGGTTGGTGCGGGCGGCCTCCAGAGCGGCAAGCCACACGTGCGCGCTGCGACGCTGCTTGCTGCCGCCGAAGATCGGCAACGTGGTGAGTTCCTCGGCGGTCTTGGGGTCGGCCAGCGCCGCGGCGACGATCGCCGAGTCGGGCAGGATCCGTCCGGGGGCGATGTCACGGCGCCGCGCGATCTGGTCGCGCACCGTCCACAGTTCGCGCACCGCGGCCAGTCCCTGACGGGTGCGGACCTTGTGGATACCGGAGGTCTTCCGCCACCGGTCGCGCCGCGTGACCTGAGCCTCCGCGCAGCGCAGATACTCGAATTCCTCGGCGGCCCAATCGGTTTTGTTCTGTTCGGCCAGCACCGCTGCGATCGACTCGCGCATCTCGATGAGCACCTCGACGTCCAGTGCGGCGTAGTTCAGCCAGGCCGGCGGCAGCGGGCGTTTGGACCAGTCCGCCGCGCCGTGGCCCTTGGCCAGGCCCAGCCCGAGCAGCCGCTGCACCATCGCGGCGAGGTTGACCCGCTCGAAGCCGGCCAGCCGGCCGGCCAGTTCGGTGTCGTACAGCGACGGCGGCCGCAGGCCCACCTCGGCCAGGCACGGCAGGTCCTGGTCGGCGGCGTGCAGGATCCACTCGTCTTCGGCCAGCACGTCGGCGACCGGCTTGAGCACGTCGATGGGGCTGCTGCCGTGGTTCACCGGGTCGATGAGCACCGTGCCGGCCCCGGTGCGCCGGATCTGGATCAGGTAGGCGCGGTTGGAGTACCGGAAACCCGACGCCCGTTCGGCGTCGACGGCGAACGGGCCGCTGCCAGCCGCCAGTTTGTCGGCGGCCGCGGCGATCTCGCCGACGCTGACCGACACCGGCGGCACACCCTCGGCGGGCTGCAGCAGCGGAGTTGCTTCGGGGGCTTCCTCGCCGTCGGTGTCGGGCACCTCGTCGGCGGCGCCATCGTCGAGCGCGACCATGTCAGGCGCGTGAACGGGAACTCAGATCGGTCACCCCGGCCGGTGGCAGCCCGGCGGCGTGCTCGAGAACTTCGCAGAACGCTTGAACGTGGGTGCCCAGCTCCAGCGACGTCGCCGTCCACGACGCCCTCATCTCGAGCTGGTGCGCGCGTGGGGGACCGGAGATGTCGCCGTAGCGCACCGACGTGGTGGCCGTGACAGTGCCGCCGAGCGCGGTGACGTGCTCGGCGCGGGCCTCGAGGGCGTCCACCAGCCAGCTCCAGGCCACCTCGGGCAGCAGTGGGTCGACCGCCTCGGTGGAGTCCAGGTCGGCCTGGATGTAGGCGACCAGGCGCATGGTGCCGTCCCAGGCCTCCGAGCCGTCGGGGTCGTGCAGCAGGATGAGCCGGCCGAAGGCGTCTCCCTCGGACCGTTCGGGGATGATCTCGGTCTCGGGATGCTTGACTTCGGCACCCAGCGCATAGCTGTAGGGCGCGAGGCGCTGAGGCGGGCGGATCGGACCGAGTTCGATCTCTGAGCGCACCTGGGCGGCAGTCATGGCCGCCACCGCCTCGCGGAATTGCGCCGGTTCCGCAGTGGTCACGTCGATTGACGCTAGCCCCATCGGTCAGGTCGGGGGAGCAGGCGCGCCGAATTCCTGCCGTCGGGCGGTTCCCGACCGACGGCGCCGTGGCAGCATGGACGCGATGAGTACGCGTCGTGCGCTGCCCGAGGCGCCGTATCTGGCGGCCGCCACAGGCAGAAAGCCCAGCCGTGTCCCGGTCTGGTTCATGCGGCAGGCCGGCCGGTCGCTGCCCGAGTACCGGGCCCTGCGAGCGAAGAACACGATGATGCAGGCCTGCTTCGATCCGGAACTGATCTGTGAGATCACCCTGCAGCCGGTGCGCCGCCACCACGTCGACGCCGCGATCCTGTTTTCCGACATCGTCGTGCCGCTGCGCGGCGCCGGCATCGACCTGGACATAGTGCCCGACGTCGGCCCGGTGATCGCCCACCCGGTGCGTACCGCGGCCGATGTTGATGCGATGAAAGGTCTTGCGCTGCAACGGGTCAGCGCGGTCTCCGACGCGGTCGGCATGCTGGTCGGCGAGCTGGGCGAGGTTCCCCTGATCGGGTTCGCCGGCGCGCCGTTCACCCTGGCGTCGTATCTGGTCGAGGGCGGACCGAGCAAGCTGCACGAGCGGACCAAGACGATGATGCTGGCCGAGCCGGCGACCTGGCACGCGTTGATGGGCGTTCTCACCGACGTGACCATCGGGTTCCTGGAGGTGCAACTGGATGCCGGAGTGGACGCCATTCAGGTGTTCGACTCCTGGGCGGGCACCTTGTCGCTGGCGGACTACCGCACCCACGTGCTGCCGCACAGCACCCGGGTGTTCGCCGCGCTGGCCGACCGCGGCGTGCCGATGACCCACTTCGGAGTGGGCACCGCCGAGTTGCTCGGCGCGATGGCCGAGGCGGTCATCGGGCACGGCTCACCGGCGGTGGTCGGCGTCGACTGGCGCACCTCGCTGGCCGATGCCGCGGCGCGGGTCGGTCCAGGTGTGGCGCTGCAGGGCAACCTGGACCCGGTCGTTCTGCTGGCCGGCTGGCCGGTGGTGGAGAAGGCGGCGCGGGCCGTAGTCGACGACGGACGGCTGGCGGTCGACGTCGGCGCGGCGGGCCACATCTTCAATCTCGGTCACGGGGTGCTGCCCGCGACCGATCCCGATGTCCTGACCGATCTGGTG
>Ga0209254_10002090_pt1 | contig 18108 bp, 15 predicted proteins | sample FrelakmetDIP11DI_FD_187148 | JGI IMG/M metagenome (GOLD analysis project Ga0209254, IMG submission 187148) | Freshwater lake sediment microbial communities from the University of Notre Dame, USA, for methane emissions studies - DIP11 DI (SPAdes)... | ecosystem: Environmental > Aquatic >...
AGTTGATAGAAAAGGCGAAAAAAGTTGGTAATTGTTAGTGGTAGCAAAGGCACTCCACCGAAATGGCTGTTTCTGACAACCACCAACTATCAACTACCAACTATTCGGGCTGTTACTGCCAACTAACAACTATCAACTAACAACTATTTAAAGCTGGTTTTTGTAAAATGTAACCCGCTTTGAAACCTTTCACTTTCAAAATTTAATGTACATTCGTGGCTACGTATGAAGAAAATAGAACTGGAAATAGTGGCCCTTTCTCATAGCATTACACAGACCCATTCATATGCAGTGGTTTTAGGCGAAGTGAACGGCTTACGCAGGCTGCCCATCGTTATTGGTGGTTTTGAGGCCCAGGCTATTGCCGTTGCACTGGAAAGGATGCAGCCAAGCAGGCCCCTTACGCATGACCTCATGAAAAACTTTATGATGGCCTTTAATGTGGAACTCCATGAAGTGGTGATTTGCGACCTCCAGGAAGGTATTTTCTTTTCTAAATTATTATGCAGTAACGATAACGATACCGTTGAAATTGACTCACGTACTTCTGATGCCCTGGCATTGGCCGTGCGTTTTGGCTGCCCGATCTATACCTATGAGAATATCCTGGAAAATGCAGGAATCCTGATGGAAGACACCGGCGGCAAAAAGAAAAAAGCGGTGGTCTCCTCCACTTCTACAGAAGATTCCGTAAGTCATGACGACCTCAAATCCCTCAGCCTCGAAGAGCTCAACACACTCCTGAATGATGTGCTTGAGCAGGAAGATTATATCAGGGCGATCGCTATCCGTGATGAGATCAACAGCCGCACGAACAAATAAGCGCCATGATCCTTTTTCCCAACGCTAAAATAAACCTGGGACTAAACATCATTCGTAAACGGGCCGATGGTTTTCACGACCTCGAAACTTTTTTCTGCCCGGTGAATCTCTGCGACGCACTGGAAGTGATCCCCCAACAATCACCTGCAACAGCAACAGAAAATGTAATTTTTAACACCAGCGGAATTCATATTGACGGAAATACAAAAGATAACATTTGTGTGAAAGCATGGAATTTGCTGAAAAAAGATTTCCCTGAACTTCCCCAGGTGCAGATGCATTTACATAAGGTGATCCCAACAGGTGCCGGCCTTGGCGGTGGTTCTTCAGATGGTGCATTCACTGTACAGATACTGAACAGGTTATTTGACCTGAAAGTTCCGGAACCTGAATTAAGCGCATACGCATTACAGTTAGGTAGCGACTGCCCTTTCTTTTTACTGAACCAGCCCTGCTTTGCAGAGGGCCGGGGCGAGCGCCTTGAACCCATCTCCGTGGACCTCACCGGGTATGAGATTTTATTGATCCATCCGGGCATTCATATCAGCACTGCAAAAGCCTTTGCCGGAGTTCGTCCACGGGTACCTGAAAAATCAGTTTACGGAGTGGTACAGCAGCCTGTAACCAGCTGGCGCAGGGAACTGGTGAATGATTTTGAAGAATCCCTTTTCCCCCTCTTTCCCGCCCTGAAAGAAATAAAGGAAAGTTTATATGCCGAAGGCGCAGTATATGCGTCCATGACCGGCAGCGGTTCTGCTGTATATGGACTGTTTGAAAAAGGGAAAATGCCTGATCCTGCATTTCAGGAGGGCTATCGTGTATTCAGGCTAAGAGCCGGCACCAGGTAAAATATTCCCTTTTTTTTGTATCTTGCAGGCCATATATGTCTTTTTTACTCAGGAACATACCCAATTTTTTATCGTCCAACCTGGACCTGCTCAACCACTAAGTTGGTTGCCTTTTTGCCTGCCCATAATTCTATTGTTATTCATCACTACTTAACATTTTTGTATGCATACTACTGTTCATGTTTCCGAAAAAACACAATATTTTTTAGACCTGGAAGATAAATACGGCGCCCATAACTATCATCCATTACCGGTTGTTCTCAACAAGGGCGAAGGTGTATTTGTATGGGATGTAGACGGTAAAAAATATCTTGATTTTCTTAGTGGTTATTCTGCGGTAAATCAAGGTCATTGCCATCCCAAAATCATTGATGTTTTAGTGGACCAGGCGCGTACGCTTACACTCACTTCCCGTGCTTTTCATAATAATCACCTGGGTGAATATGAAAAATTCATTACAGAATATTTCGGTTACGACAAGGTGTTACCCATGAATACCGGTGTGGAAGCCGTGGAAACTGCTATCAAACTCACTCGCCGATGGGCTTATGAAGTAAAAGGCGTTCCAGACAATAAAGCGAAGATCATAGTATGCCACCATAATTTTCATGGCCGAACAAGCACCGTGATTTCATTTAGTTCAGACCCTTCATCCACGAGGCATTTTGGGCCCTTCATGCCAGGTTTTGTTGTTATTCCATATAATGATTTACCTGCACTCGCCCACGCGCTTCAGGATAAGCATGTTGCAGGTTTCCTTGTAGAGCCGATCCAGGGCGAGGCTGGTGTATTGGTTCCGGACGATGGATATTTATCCAAAGCATTTCAATATTGTAAGGATGCAAATGTGCTTTTCATAGGAGATGAAATTCAAACGGGGCTGTGCAGGACCGGAAAGATGCTTTGTTGTGATCATGAGGATGTACGTCCGGATATTCTGTTACTCGGTAAAGCACTCAGTGGAGGAACCATTCCCGTTAGTGCCGTATTAGCAGATAACGAAATCATGATGACCATCAGGCCTGGTGAACACGGCTCCACATATGGTGGCAATCCACTGGCTTGTAAGGTAGCCATTACTTCTCTCGAGGTTTTGCGGGATGAAAAGATGGCGGAAAATGCGGAAAAAATGGGCCAGTTACTAAGAACTGAAATCGAAAAACTACAATCACCACATATCAGCCACGTAAGGGGAAAAGGACTGCTCAATGCTGTGATCATAAAGCACCATAATACTGAAGCCGCCTGGGAATTATGCCTTAGAATGAAAGAAAACGGGTTGATAGCCAAACCCACACATGGGGATAAGATCCGTTTTGCACCGCCACTGGTGATAACAGCGGAACAGATCATGACATCCGTTGATATCATTCGCCAAAGCCTTTCTGTGCTCGATTAAAAAACGCCTCAGAGAGTATCACTTTATAGCAGCAGGGGCGCATAAATTTTCGTAATTTCGCCCTCCAATTGAAGTATGATGAGCGAAGAAAAATCACTGAATTTCATAGAAGAGATCGTAGAACAGGACCTGTCTGGTGGTAAATACAAGACCATACACACCCGGTTTCCACCAGAACCCAATGGATACCTGCATATCGGGCATGCCAAAAGCATCTGTCTGAACTTTGGGCTGGCTGATTCCTATGGCGGCAAAACCAACCTGCGCTTTGACGATACCAACCCGGCGACAGAAGAAACGGAATATGTGGATTCGATCAAGGCCGATGTCCGCTGGCTGGGTTTCGACTGGGAAGGCGAATACTATGCTTCTGATTATTTTGAGAAAATATATGGCTTCGCGGTTAAACTGATCAAAAAAGGCCTGGCTTATATTGATGATTCCAGCGCCGAAGAAATTGCGGCCGGCAAAGGCAGCCCCACCGTACCGGGTGAAAACAGCCCTTACCGGAACCGCAGCATAGAAGAGAACCTGAAACTCTTTGAAGAAATGCGTGCCGGCAAGTATAAAGATGGAGAAAAAGTACTCCGTGCCAAAATAGATATGGCCTCGCCCAATATGCATATGCGCGATCCGATCATGTACCGCATCAAGCATGCACATCACCACCGTACCGGCGATGCATGGTGCATCTATCCTATGTATGATTTTGCACACGGACAATCTGATTCCATAGAAAATATCACACACTCTGTCTGTACACTGGAATTTGAAGTGCATCGTCCGCTCTACAACTGGTACATTGAACAACTTGATATCTTCCCGTCGCACCAGTATGAATTTGCCCGGCTGAATATGAACTACACGGTAATGAGTAAACGAAAATTACTCCAGCTCGTGCAGGAAAATTATGTGGATGGCTGGGACGATCCCAGGATGCCAACACTATCGGGCATGCGCAGGCGAGGATATACCGCTGCTGCCATCAGGAATTTCTGCGACCGCATCGGGGTTCAGCGCCGTGAAAATATCATTGACATTGGCTTGCTGGAATTTTGCGTACGCGAAGACCTGAATAAGATCGCCAACCGAAGAATGGCGGTGCTTGATCCGCTTAAACTGGTGATCACCAATTACCCGGCAGGTACAACTGAAGAAATGGACAGCGAGAATAACCCTGAAGCGGAAAACCATGGCGGCTATAGAAAGCTGCCCTTCAGCAAAGAATTGTGGATAGAAAAGGAAGATTTCATGGAACTGCCTGCCAAAAAATGGTTCAGGCTTGCACCCGGCGCAACGGTCAGGCTTAAGAATGCCTATATCATAAAATGCGATGGGTTTACCAAAGATGAAACAGGCAACATCACTGAAATCCAGTGTACCTATATTCCCGAAAGCAGAAGTGGAAATGACACTTCAGGCATAAACGTAAAGGGAACTATTCACTGGGTATCGGTACCCACGGCAGTGCAGGCCGAAGTACGGTTGTATGACAGGCTATTTAAAGTGGAAGACCCTTCAGCAGAAGGTAATTTCAAGGATTTCATCAATCCGGAGTCCCTTCAAATAGTAACAAAAGCCTGGGTGGAGCCATCTTTAGCGGATGCAAAAACGGGAGAACATTTTCAGTTTATCCGTAAAGGCTATTTTACCGCGGATGAAAAATTGTCTGCGGCAGGCAAACCCATTTTCAACAGAACAGTGACGCTGAAAGACGCCTGGGCGAAAGAGGTCAAAAAAGGATAAAGCAAAAAATTATACTGCATCGGGTGCTGTTGGTTCAGTCACTGAAGTGTCGTTTTCAATTGCAGGTTGAACAGCAGGCTGGTTCATTATTTCACCTGCGGGAAACATAGCCGCCACTAAAAGGAATATGGTGCTGACCAGCATCACAAAAAGCCCGACCTTCTTTTCAGGGCAATAGCCCTGGTAACAGGCCCCATACATGAGAAAGGTTTTAATGGCATAGGCTACATTCAGCCCGCTCAGAAAAAGCGCCGTTCTTTTCAGCCACAATTTTGGTATAAAGGCAAACAATGCACTCAATCCACCTGCAATCAACAGGAATTTAGCCGGCTTGCCGTAGATATTCTTCTCAGAAAAAAAACCGGTGAATGTTTTCTGGATATCCCCATGATAGGTCCAGGGCATAAAACATGCTGCCGTCAACAAAAGAAAAGCACCCAACGCGATCCACCTGGAATATCTTGCCATAGTATACTGTTATGAAAAAAGCGAAGGCATAAAACCTTCGCTTTAGAGGTACCGAGCAGATTCGAACTGCTGTAGAAGGTTTTGCAGACCTCTGCCTAGCCACTCGGCCACGGTACCCGGTAAGTTTTTAAAGGCAGCCAAACGTAAACGTTGTATTTACCCTTAAAAGCTTCGCAAAAATAGTATTTTTAAGCATAAATCCATAAAAGGATTTGAAGCCTTGTCATCCCAAAAAGCTTTAAATCTTTTGCTTTGAACAGGCATTCCGTTTATTGTCTACTTTCATCACCGAATTTTCTCTAATGCAAAAAATAGCAGAATCAGAACTTATCATCAACCAGCGTGGCGCCATTTATCACCTCAATCTCAGGCCTGAAGAACTGGCAGATACCATTATTACCGTTGGTGACCCGGGCAGGGTTAAAGAAGTAAGCAAGCATTTCGATCATATTGAGCATAGGCTTCAACACAGGGAATTTATCACGCATACCGGCTTGCTTGGTAAAAAAAGGCTCTCCGTAATTTCAACAGGAATAGGGCCCGACAATATTGATATTGTCCTGAATGAACTGGATGCACTGGTTAATATCAACTTCGATAGCAGGCATATAAAAGAAAACCTCACCAGCCTCCGGATCATTCGGGTTGGCACTTCCGGGGCCCTGCAGGGTGATATTCCGGTGGATGGGTTTGTTGCCAGCACCCATGGTATCGGGATGGATAATCTCATGCATTTTTACCGGGAAAAGCATAACGAAGAAGAAAAGCAAATTCTCCATTCATTTGTAACACAGACCCAGCTCCATAACCACCTTTCATATCCCTACATTTTTGGGGGCAGCGCTTCATTACTGAAAATGTTCACTAAAAATGTATTCCACGGCATTACCGTCACTTGCCCTGGTTTTTACGGCCCCCAGGGCAGGGTACTACGGCTGGGCCTGGCCCTTCCACAACTAAACGATGCGTTGACCAATTTTACCTTTGGACAGCACAGGATCACAAATTTTGAAATGGAAACCGCAGCCATTTACGGACTGGGGACATCCCTGGGGCACCAGTGCCTGTCGCTCAGTGCCATTGTAGCAAACCGGGTAAGCAGGACTTTCTCCAAAAACGGGGATGCTGCCGTTGAAAACCTGATTGTGCATACGCTGCGCGTTTTGTCGGAAGAACTTTGAATAAAGGACTGAACCTGATTCTGTTTCATTTTTTGGGCAAAATCCGGAAAGAAATTCAACAGGTGTCTATGCAGGTATCAAATCAGGCTTAATTTTGCATTATATAATCAGATTACTTTTTTTTCGTTTTGTATTAGTTAATATCCAACAATGACCCTACCATTTTTTAAGTACCACGGAACAGGAAACGATTTCATCATCATAGACAACCGCAGAACCGGAAACGGCCATTTATCAACAGAAGAGATCAGGCACCTCTGTCACAGGAGGTTTGGGATTGGTGCAGATGGCCTCATGCTCCTGGGTGAAGCAGAGGGCTATGACTTCTCCATGAAATATTATAATGCCGATGGCCTCGAAGGGAGCATGTGTGGTAATGGCGGCCGTTGTATGGTGAAATTTGCCTACGACCTGGGCATACACAAAAGTTCATACCACTTTATTGCAGCCGATGGTCCGCATGATGCTGATCTTGACCTCAGCGGAATTGTCAGGATGAAAATGAAAGATGTGGAAAAGGTTGAAACGATCATTGATAATTATGTGCTCAATACCGGTTCCCCCCATTATGTCAAATTCATAGATAATATCCGGGAATATGAAGTAACCCAGGAAGGGCAGGCCATACGTAACAGTAAGAAATATATTAAAGACGGCATCAATGTAAACTTTGTTGAAAATATCGATGACCATACCATTTTTGTAAGAACCTTCGAACGTGGTGTGGAGGCAGAAACTTATAGTTGTGGTACCGGGGTTACAGCCAGTGCATTAATGGCTGCTCATAACGAAACGGGTTTTAACCAGGTTGATGTACATACATTGGGTGGTAAGCTCAGCGTGGAATATGACAAGATAGATGAAACCACATTCAGGAACATCTGGTTAAGTGGACCGGCTGAATTTGTATTCAAGGGTGAGTTTGATCTGAAGGATTAAAATGATAATTCGATATTTCTCCTTTCCATATTAACTTAGCGCGTTTTTATACCAGTAACTGGCGAGACTTGAATGGATCTCTGCTTCATGAGGTATATCGGTCAGTTTCAAGGTAATGTAAACTCAAAACGCATGATCCAGCTTTTTCAAAATATCAAAGGGGTAACCACCGCCATCGATAAGCCGGAAAATGGCACCTGGGTGAATATACTCCCCCCTTTTAAACAGGAAGAGTTTACGGAAGTCTCCGAATCACTGGATATACCCATCGAGTTCCTGCAGGATTCACTGGATATAGATGAGCGTCCGCGCTTTGAGATTTCGGATAATGTAAAACTGGTGGTCATAAAAACACCAACGGAGAACAATTCTTTTAACGACAGCGATGCCTTTTATATCACCATCCCCATTTGTATCATTTTAACGCATAATCAGATAGTGACCGTAAACTCTTTTGAGAACGGAGCGATCAAAAAATTCCTGAATACTTTCCAGAACCGCCATCCCGACAAACGGAATATGATGGTGCTGAAGATCTTTGAGAAAGTGACACAGGCATTCATTGAATACCTCAAAGAGATCAACCACCGGCGCAATGTACTGGAACAAAAATTATATGAGTCGAGCCGGAATGAAGAACTATTCGAACTCATGCGGATCCAGAAAAGCCTTGTCTATTTTGTTACAACGCTTCGCTCCAACGAACTGGTGCTTATCAAACTGGAAAGGACCAATTTTCTTGGCCTTAACGAGGAAGAAAGAGAGTTCCTGAACGACCAGATCATTGATATGTCCCAGGCACTTGAGATGGCGAATATTTATACCAATATCCTGAGCAGCACCCTGGATGCTTTTGCCAGTATCATTGCCAATAACCAGAATTTTGTATTGAAACGACTCGCAGGCATTACCATTATACTGCAGTTCCCGGTCTTGGTGGCCAGTATTTATGGAATGAATGTGCCCATACCTTTCCAGGATAAGCCCCATGCTTTTTATATACCCATTGCGCTTGCCCTGAGCATATCGCTGCTGATTGGCTGGTATTTTATGAAGAAAAAATGGTTCTGAAAACAGGATTGTATTTTCTTTGTTATCAGATCATCCATTCAAATAAATACTAATTCATCCACATGTTTAATATTCGTGTTTACGGTATATTGATCAATCAGCAAAAGCAGGTACTCGTTAGCGATGAGTTCATTCGCGGTAATTACTACACCAAATTTCCCGGCGGCGGGCTTGAATTTGGCGAAGGAACACGCGATTGCCTGAAAAGGGAATTCATGGAAGAAATGAACCTCTTAGTGGAGATTGGTGAACACATTTATACTACTGATTTTTACCAGATGTCGGCTTTTAACCCCGGGCACCAGATCATTTCCATTTATTATGAAGCCAAGGCCCTTGAACCCATTAAAGCGCCCCTGAGATTGAATCCCTTTGAATTTGATGAACGCGAAATGGAGGTCTACAAACAAACCGGAGAAACAGAAACCTTCCGCATGATCGACTGGCATCAATTCTCACCAGAGATCGTAAGCCTGCCCATAGATAAAGTGGTGGCAGATATCGTAAAAAGGAAATTTTAGGTTCCCCTACGTTCTCATTACTTGTCTGTTAATGCCTTTACCTCATACCTCGCACCTCATACCTCGCACCTCGCACCTCTTACCTCGCACCTCATACCTCGCACCTCGCACCTCATACCTCGCACCTCTTACCTCGCACCTCTAATACCCCGTCATGGCACTTCTCTTCATTTCAGCCGCAGTATTTTTCCCCAGGTATTTCTCAACGCCCCAATGAATGATATATATCACAGGGGTCATGAGCAATGCGATCATAAACTTATAGGCATAGGCGGTAAACGCCCAGGCCATGGTTTGTCCAACGGGTACACCACGGAATAAAGTAAAGGCAACATAAGTCACCACAATACTGTCAATGAATTGTGATACCAGCGTACTTACTGTTGCCCGCGCCCAGATATTTTTTTCGCCTGTCCATTTTTTGATCCTGCGGAATACCAGTGAGTCAATAAGTTGTCCCAATAAGAAAGCAGAAATCGATCCCACAATGATATTCATACCCTGACCGAATATCCCTTTAAAAGCCGCCTGCATATCGGGCACTCCTTCTTCTTTATAAGAACCCAGCCAGTAATTGGTATCCGGCGACAACCTGATAGCAAAGAAAAATACCACAAAGGCAAAAAGGATCAGGGCCGTTGTCAGCAAGGTCAGGAAGCGAACCCCCTTCACTCCATAATATTCATTCACGATATCTGTCATAACAAAAACAATTGGCCAGGGAAGTACGCCAACAGTTAAACTGAAGGACAAATTATTGGTACCAAAAAGTGAGAAATTGGCTTTACCTATACCGAGGGTGTCTTCCAGTGAAAAGATCTTTACCCCAATGATCTCTGCAATGATGGCATTGGCAATAAAGAAGCCTCCCAGGACGATGAATAATCGGGTAGGCTTATCCTTTAGAATGTTGTGTATCATGATTATAAGATCGAACAGTTTTATAAAAGGCTGAAGGCTAAAAGCTAATGTAACAAATTAGGCTGGTAAAAAGTTCCCTTAGCCCCTGATGCCGGTCTAATGTAGGCTCCGACCCTACCCAAAAATCAATAATATGCGTTAATTTGCTCCCACAAATTAAAGACCTGCATGAAAAATCTGAGCTTCAAGACTTTGCTTCCCCACCTCGTGGCTGTTGTGACCTTTATACTGGTGGCAGTCATTTATTGTAAACCCGCTCTCGATGGCAAAGTACTTCAGCAAAGTGACGTGATACACTGGAAGGGCATGAGCAAAGACATCCAGGATTACCGCGACGCCCATGACGGAGTTGCACCTTTATGGACAACCAATATGTTTGGCGGTATGCCCGGATACCAGATTGCAACCAATAACAATAACCATCTCTCCTATTGGGCCAATGAAGCATTTTCGCTGTTCATTCCCAAACCGTTCCGTTTTTTCATACTGGCCTGTTTCGGCTTTTATTTCCTGGCGCTGGTACTTAGAACAAACCCCTGGCTGGCCATATTAGGGGCCCTCGGTTATGCATATGCATCCTATAATGCCATAATTATTTCGGTAGGGCATGATACCAAAATGCTTTCCATTGCCTACCTGCCCGCCGCATTAGGTGCACTGTGGCTCATCTTTGAAAAAAAATACTGGATCGGCGCGGCGTTAACCGGTTTATTCACTTCTATACTTATCTATCATAATCACTACCAGATCGTTTATTATTTTCTGTTACTGGCCACGTTTATGACGGTTGGAAATATCATTCATTGGGTTAAGCAAAAGGAAACCGGCCATTTGATCAAGGCCTCCTTATTTGCCCTGGCGGCAGGTTTAATAGGCGTTTTAGCCAATGCCGTGATGTTATTTACCACTTATGATTATTCCAAAGCCACTATCCGTGGCGGACAAGCTTCCTTGCAGGTGAGCGACACACTGGGCAGTAAAAAAACTAATGGCGGACTGGATACTGCCTATGCCTTCCTGTATGGCAGTTATGGCGTTGCTGAAAGTTTTACCCTGATGGTTCCGGGAATTTATGGCGGCGGTGCCAGTCCGTTAGGTGAAGACTCCAAACTGGTGGAAACCATGCAGGAAAAAGGCTTGCCACAGCAATTTGCCAATCAGTTATACAGCTATTTCCCTGCTTATTGGGGGCAGCAGCCAGGGCATGCGGGCCCGGTATACCTTGGCGCCATTTTCTGCCTCCTTTTCATATTCGGGATGTTCTTCCTCAAAACACACCACAAATGGTGGATACTGGGAGTTACGGTATTTGCACTGATGATGTCCTGGGGAAAAAACTTTGGGGCCTTCAATAATTTCATGTTCGAATATCTCCCTTTATACAATAAATTCCGTGCCCCTGCCATGATACTCGTGCTCCCGCAACTCCTGTTTCCTGTGGTAGCCGTTATGTCATTGCAGCAACTTCTTTTTGGCAATAACAAACAGGAAGAGTCATGGAAAGCTTTACGGTTAACCGGTATCGTTACCGCAGGATTGTTCCTAATTCTCGGGTTCATGTATGTGAGTTTCGATTACAAGATTGGCTATGAAAAGGAATTACAGCAACAACTCACCCAAATGGCCCAGGGTGATGCCACACTTGGCAAAGACATCATCAATGCCGTGGTTGCCGACCGCAAAGGGCTGTTTGGAAAAGACCTGATGCGCTCATTATTTTTTATAGGCGCTGCCTGGCTCCTGCTTTTCCTGTTCATCCGGAACAAGATCAAGGCACAGCCAGTCATCTGGTCATTGATCTTATTAAGCGCCATTGATTTGCTGGGCGTGAGCAGCCGCTACCTTAATGCAGACAATTACCTGGAGCCTGAAGATTTTGACGGCGCTTTTGCCCCAACGGCAGCAGATATCCAGATCAAAAAAGATCCCGAACAGAATTACCGGGTACTGAACCTTACACAAAGCCCATTCAATGATGCGATCACCTCGTACCACCATAAATCCGTAGGTGGTTACCATGCAGCCAAGTTGAGCATCTACCAGGATCTGATAGAAAATCAACTGAGCAAACAACCATTGAATATGGGTGTCCTGAATATGCTTAATACAAAATATGTCATTACACAGGATTCTACCGGTCAGGTATACCCGCAACAAAACCCGGGTGCACTTGGCAGTGCGTGGCTGGTGAGCGAGGTAAAGTTTGTTCCGGATGCACGAACCGAAATGCGTTCGTTAGACGATTTCAACCCGGCAACAACGGCAATCGTCCAGGAGTCATTCAAAAAAGATATAACCGCCGGGATACAATGGGATTCCGCAGCCAGCATAAAACTGGTTAAAAATGAAAATGACGTGGTTAGTTACCAGTACAGCGCCACGACTCCACAGTTTGCTGTTTTCAGTGAGGTTTATTACGACAGGGGCTGGAAGGCATTTATTGATGAAAAAGAAGCACCAATCGTCAAAACAAATTATGTGCTTCGCGGACTATCCATTCCGGCGGGACAACATAGCATCGTTTTCCGGTTTAAACCAGCTTCTTATACAACAGGCAGCCAGATAACGATGATAAGCCAGTTCCTCCTGCTGTTATTATTGGCCATAGGAATATGGCTTGATAACAGGCAGAAAGGAAATAACGAACAAAAAGCCTGATTATGGCCAAAATACTGAGTGTGGTCTGGTATAAAATTTTGCCTGCACAATTTGGCGGACAAAAAGGTATTGCCGAGTTCAATGAACATTTATCGGCATACCACACTCTCTATTGTCTTTGTGCAAAAAACAATCAAAGTGATAAAATAAATTATACACTGCTTCCGGAAATGCCTGTTGGTAAAATTCAGGTCATGAACCCTGTCAACTGGTTTAAAATAAACAAGAAGATCAGGGAACTGCAGATTAGCCACCTCATCCTGGAACATTGTTATTATGGAATGGCAGGCATTTGGGCTAAGCGCATATTTTCAGTGAAGCTCATTGTACATGCCCATAATATTGAAGCAACCCGTTTTAAGGAGCTGGGAAAATGGTGGTGGCGTTTTTTATGGGTTTTGGAAAAACGAACGTACCGGCAAGCCGACCTGGTGCTTTTTAAAACACCGCAGGACAGGAATTTTGCCATTCAGTACTTCGGACTTACGGCAGAAAAATGCCTGCTGGTGCCATATGGATTAAATCGTAAACAAATTCCCACGGAAGCTGAAAAGATTTCTGCAGGTATGCATATACGCAATAAACACCAGATAAATCCTGCAGAAAAAATCCTGCTTTTTACAGGAACCCTTGATTATCCTCCCAATGCTAATGCTCTTCAGATACTGGTAGACATCATCATTCCCATGCTCAGCAAAATGACCGATCAGCCATTCAGGGTAATTGCCTGTGGCCGGATCATCCACCCGGAGTACCAGAACCTGCTTTCGCTGAACCACGAACATTATACCTATGCCGGCCTGGTGGAAGACCTGGAAAATTATCTCCTGGCCGCCGATGTTTTTTTAAACCCGGTGGCAGCAGGTGGCGGAATCAAAGTGAAAACCATGGAAGCGCTGTCATACAACCTGCCCGTAATAAGCACTGAACACAGTGCCCGTGGGATCGACCAGAGCCTCCTGGGCCATAAACTAAGGGTTTGCGCAGATAACGACTGGCCCAGATTTTGTCAGTTGATAACAGAAGGCTGGTCGCAGCATTCCGATACGCCGGAGGAATTCTTTGCTCAGTATCACTGGACGGAAGTAATCAGCCCTCTGCTGGAAAAAATAGACGCCGCCTGAATTCTTTTTATCTTGCATCCATGCCAGTTCCGCTTATCAGCATCGTAATGCCTTTTTACAACGCGGCCCCCTACCTCGCGGAAGCCGTACAATCGATGCTTGACCAGACCTTCAGGGATTTTGAATTGATCCTGATTAATGATGGTTCCACAGACAACAGCGAGCAGGTGATACAAAGCTTTAAAGACCCACGCATTAAATATATCCTGAATAAAGAGAACCAGGGGCTGGTGTATTCACTCAACAAAGGCCTGATTGAATCCCGTGGTGATTTTATTGCCCGAATGGATGGAGATGATATTTCTCTTCCCGACCGGTTGCAGAAACAACTCCATTATCTGAAAGCACATCCGGAAGCAGACCTGCTGGCAACCACTGTACAACTTATAAATGAAAAGGGGCAACATACCGGGTTCTGGAAAGAAGACCGCGATAATACAAGCCCTTCGCATATACATGAATTTTTGCCAGTCAATAACTGCATTGCTCACCCTTCCATACTTGCCCGTGCAGACATTATCAAATCTCTCCGGTACAGGGAAGCACAGGGTCAGGCAGAAGACTATGACCTCTGGCTGAGATGGATAGCGGCCGGAAAAACCATACATAAGCTGAATGAAGTGTTAGTTAAACACCGGATTTTGCCCTCTTCGTTTACCCGTAAGCGACAGAAAAATGTTTTTTACAAACTGGCCGGCACTAAATTCCGATTTGCTGCACAAGAAATAAGACAAGGGCATTTCAGTCCATTCATCATAAGAACAATGATGTTTGCCTGTACCGACCTTGTGAAAGGCACCGGCAAATTCATCAAACAAACCTTAAGAAAAAAATGATTTACCGGCTATACCTGTTGAAACGATTGCTGGAAGATTTACTGATCTGGCCTTTTATCCTTTTCGGTACTGCAAAAGCAAAAAAGACACCATTGAAAGAATCGTATGATATTTATTTCTTTTTCCCATTTTATCATACCGGAGGTGCCGAAAAAGTACATGCACAAATAACAAAGGCATTCAGGGGGATGAAAGCCATTATTATTTTTACCCGCAAATCGCATAACGATGGTTTCAGGGAAGCATTTACCGAAAGTGGCCATACTGTGCTGGATATTTCAGCCTATACAGATAATAAACGCAGATACTGGGATAACCTTGTCTGGCGTGGCCTGGTGTCAGAACATATCAATAACCAGGCGGAAAGGCCGGTAGTTTTTAACGGCCAGTGTAATTTTGGCTATAAGATATCACCCTGGATCAATAAGGATATCCGGCAACTGGAACTGATACATTCCTTCAACAGTTTTTCACAGATCCGAATCCCCTTCCTACCCTTCTGTTACAGAACAGTAATGATCAGCCAGAAAGCCATCAGTGACCACCGGGAACAGTATAAACGTTTAGGGATACCCGAAAATATGACGCAAAAAATATTGTACATCAGGAATGGTATACCAATTCCAACTGATGTTACACCAAAAGTATTTTCCGGCATGAAACTGAATGTACTTTATGCCGGGCGGGGAACCCCGGAAAAAAGGGTTCACCTTGTTGCGCGGACCGCCTTAGCGTGTAAAGCGGAAAAAATACCCGTTGAATTTTCTTTCCTGGGTGAAGTGCGTCCCTATCTGGACGACAACCTGGCAGAGGCCGGCAAATTCCTTGGCAATATCAGTGAACAGGAAAAAGTAGACAGTATTTACAGGCAATCAGATATTCTTATCATTACCTCATCGGAAGAAGGGTTCCCCATGGTGGTAATGGAAGCCATGGCAAGGGGTTGCATAATCCTGGCTACTCCCGTTGGTGATTTGCCGGCGCATATACACCAAAGCCGGCAGGGTTTCCTTTTCAGTACGGTAACTGATGAAGAAAAAATAATAACCGAAGCAGTGGGCTTTTTAAAAAAGCTGCTTAGCGACCGGGCACTTAGCAATATCATTTCAACGGATAATATCGCCTATGCCCGGGAAAATTTTGGTTTGCATACCTTTGAGGAAGCGTATCAACATTTATTTGATTCAGCAAAAAACAGGAATTGAAGCCACTAAGTTTTATCATCATCACGTATAACCGGCCCGGGGATATGCTTGCCCTGGCAAAGAATATCACCTTGCTTGATAAAGCCACTGATCTGCTGGAAGAAGTGATCATTGTAAATAATGCCTCCACTACTGATTATAGCCTGGTTGAATCTTTCCTGATCACACAGCCCCATATACCTTTCAGATATATTCATGCAACAGAAAACCTGGGTGTGGCCAGGGGCAGGAACTTTGCTTTACAGCAAGGCACTGCACCCATTATTATCATGCTTGATGATGATTCGGAACTCCAGGGCAAAGACAGCCTAACAGAGCTTATTAAAGAATTTGAACAGCATAATACTGAACGGCCTAAAGCGATAGTGTCTTTCAAAGTATTATATTTCGAAAATCTCCAAATGCAGGCCAATGCTTTACCGCATAAAAAATTCGAAAACTATAAAGACAAGTCGTTTTTCCCTACATATTATTATGCCGGTGGTGCTCATGCGATCAGGAGAGAAGCCATGGAGAAAGCAGGCCTCTACCCGGAAGACTTTTTCTATGGCATGGAAGAATATGACCTGAGCTACCGGATTCTTGAAGCAGGGTATTCGATTGTTTATTCAGATAAAATCGTGATGCTCCATAAAGAATCACCGCTGGGCCGCACAACCAAAAGGGAAAAAATGCGGATGATGTGGGTAAATAAATCCAAAGTAGCCTGGAGGTATCTTCCCCAAAAATATTTTTACAGCACAGCTTTTATGTGGAGCATGGAATACCTTAGAAAATCTACTTTTGATTTTATCGGTTTTGTAAAAGGCTGGCGTGAAGTTTCCGCTATCCCGTCAGCAGAAAAAAGGGAAACCGTAGGTTCCGAAACCATGAAATATCTTAAAAAAGTGGAGGCACGTTTATGGTATTAGCCGTATAAAGAAATGCCACCTTCAATAGCCATACTGACGAAAAAGATTAATCACTGCTTCTTTATTTTTTAGCCCGTTTTTTTCAATCAGCCTGTTCCGGTATGAATCAATCCCTTCAATATCTTTTTCCATAGCCTCAAATAGTTGGCGACAACTAAGTCCGCTTACATTATCCTGAATCTTGTTTTCAGTAAAAAGTTCCACTTCAGGATCATATAGATCATAAAACAGTCCTTTGGGAACCCAGTAATTATAATCAATTGTCCTATGTGGATTATATGATTCTATAAAATGAATATGGCTGCTGATATTATTTGCGGTAACGAAATACAGCAGGTTCTCATGGTTTTCCAGATCGCCCTGTTCGGGAAACCGGGTACTTTGAAGCCCCCATTTTTTATCAGCCATATAGTGACCTATAAAATAACTCCAACCCTCCGCAAGAGCAATCCGGGGAGCATATTTTGTACAGCAATCACCATAAAAACCGGGTCCGTCATTTTTACTTTCCGCCAGGCCAAAAGCAATCCACCAATTGTTACCTACCACATGGTAATGACTTGCATGAGATAACTCATGGTACACAAGTTCGCCATACCGGTCTGTGGTCAAATTGTCATAATCACCTCCATAACCATACTTGATATCAGGCGACCTTGCCTTGAAAGCTTCCATAGCAAGCAGGCTGATAGCGGCACCTACCGGCGACCAGAACAGAATAACATCCGTAGCAACTACTTCAAACCCGATGACAACCGGATCAGAAACGAGTATCTTATTCAGCATGTATGTATTCCCGTTACCAGAACCCTGCTTCTGACTGAGCATAATATTAAGTCCCTGGGGCGGCAATGCAATATTTTCCACATTGCTCATTGATCGGTGTTCCTGAACACCATTATGTGTTACGGCTGCACACCAGTGACTGGTTGATATCTTCCCGGTTTCGGCCGGATGGCTGATCCTGAATTCATGCCCGCAATCAAGATTATCCCATTTCCCAAGATTGATCTTGATCGGGAAAAACTGTTCATGCAGGGCCCAAGGGCGCATACGGGATATCCGTGCAAGGTTGTTTTTGAATTTTGCCAGGATGGTATATTTATTACGGAAATATTTTTTACTGCTGAATGCCCCATTTGCATCTGTATAAACCGTTTCTACCTTAAACAACCTGCGTATAACTACTTTTACATTGGTAACCGGCCGGTAACTCCTGTCCATAAGCAACTCATTCTGCACCACAATTTTACCTGAAGGATACTGACCACATGAATTATTTTCTGAAAATCCTGGAACATCATTTGCCCCGCCTTCACCGGGATCCGGATAAAGATTTTTAAGTTCTTTTGAACCCATATAATCCTTAATGAATGCTGATCCATCATTCAGGTTACCGGTAAGCCTGAGCGCTTCGTTTTCAAGTAACGGGTCATTTTCGGGAATATACATTTCATC
>Ga0209254_10002091_pt1 | contig 18105 bp, 15 predicted proteins | sample FrelakmetDIP11DI_FD_187148 | JGI IMG/M metagenome (GOLD analysis project Ga0209254, IMG submission 187148) | Freshwater lake sediment microbial communities from the University of Notre Dame, USA, for methane emissions studies - DIP11 DI (SPAdes)... | ecosystem: Environmental > Aquatic >...
TCGTTAAGAAACCCTCATCTTGATATCACCAGACATTTTGTTGCCATAACCCCCAAAAACAGGCTTGGCATACTTGCTGCACGTCGAAGTTGGGCTAATCACCAAGGGCATAGAGAATGTCCTCGTCCAGATCAGCCTGGGTATAATGGCGGGCAATTTGACGTTCCCCAAGCAATTCAGAGAATTCCTAATAAGATAAGGCGAAAACGGGCGAGGCATGCCTCTCCCCTACAAAAATTCAAAAATTCAATAATGTATGATATTCCGTTATGTTTGAATGCAACAATCATTGATGGTAATGCTCCGTCCCGTGCGTTCCGTGGGTTGGCCAATGACGACGATGTAACATGTTTGATCGGTGGCCCGATTCATGGCAATCCGCCGTAGGGGCTACCCGGTGGGTCGCCCGGGAAATGGGCAGACGCGCGGGTCTGCCCCTACAATAATTCAACAAAACAATAATGTTTGATGTTCTGTTATTTTTGAATCTGTACTGCGCGGACCCATGTGTCCGCCCGAATGGGCCGGCGCGCTGAGTGTCAACACGTGGTGCCAGCTATCCACTATTAATCGGGATGTTCTGACCTGCCTATCGGTAATTGTATAATATCCAAACTGATACCACTTCGTTTGCGAGCAGGTCCCCCAGCTTTGAGATAGCGAAGGTCCACTTAAACGCCCAGAACACGACGAGCTGGCAAGTGAGCCATATATACCCCGTCGATACAAAATACACATCTGGTGATGACCGGCCATTGTTCACCCGGTGCGCTGGGGACGCAAGGTTAAAACCCAGTTGACGGGTAAGACCTGAGTAGTTACCTTTATCAGACGCCTGATGAAATAATTTCCACTTCATCCGATAAAAGGAACATTTTGTCATACTCCAAATAGTCATTTATGCATCGATTACGCATAATTTTAGGCATCTTCAATATAGTTTGTTTATCCCATTTGACACAGCGAACAAGGTGTGCTCTCAAAGACACACAGTTGATACACTGACTGTCTTACGAAAGAAAAAACGCCAAGCAGCCTAGGCTAACTTAGCGTTTGTATGTTTCTTTTTGGCACGCCCGACAGGATTCGAACCTGTGACCTACGGATTAGAAGTCCGTTGCTCTATCCAACTGAGCTACGGGCGCACTAAAAAAATTCCTCCTCCATTCAGTTGCCTTGTAAGATGGCTCGCGTCGTCATATAATATTGGCGATTATTCATACCAGCAATGCTTTTTCGATCTCTGAATGACCGGAATCCTCTTTCTTGGTGGCGGCAGTTGTCCCCCCTCTCCTAAGAAAGGGAAAACGCGATTCGGTATAAGTGCTTCATAACACTTGGAGGCGGACGCTGTCAACAGACGGCAATTCGACAGTCCTTTCCTGAGCATTCTTTAAGGAGGATCAAGCCGGGACAGAACATATACCACCGCAGTGCCGGGGAAAAGCCATCAAGGCGAGTTCGTTGACAGCTTATCTCGGTGTTGATATATAGAATGAAACAAATGAACTATTGATACAGAGGATTAATATATGAACGCTGCGGTCCTTCTGGGCATAACCGGTGGAATAGCGGCGTACAAAACGCCATTACTGGTGCGCCTACTCGTTTCGGCCGGCATGAATGTGCACATTATTATGACCAAGGCTGCAACGCAATTCGTAACGCCACTGACTTTGTGCACCGTCAGCGGTAATCGTGTCTGGGAAGACATGTGGGCCGAAAGATACCAACCATCGGTTGAACATATATCCTTGGCCGATAAGGCTGATGTGGCGGTAATCGCTCCGGCCACAGCAAATATTATCGGCAAGATCGCCTGTGGAATTGCCGATGATATGCTTACCACCGTTTTCATGGCTCTGAAATGCCCTGTCCTGATCTGCCCATCAATGAATGCGAACATGTATCACAATCCTATTGTTCAGTCCAACATCGAGCGTCTCCAAAAGATCGGCTATCACGTCATGGAACCTGAATCAGGCTACCTGGCATGCGGATGGACAGGCGAGGGAAGACTGCCTGATCCGGAGTCAATAGTCGAGAAAATCGAGCAGATGACAGTTCCTCACGATTATGCTGGGGAGACGATACTTGTCACTGCGGGCCCCACCGAGGAACCTCTCGACCCGGTGCGATTTCTTACCAACAGGTCTTCCGGTAAAATGGGCGCCGCACTTGCACGGAGGGCCGTAGCTCGGGGAGCGGAAGTCACCCTGATCGCAGGTCCGTTGAAGGTGTCTCCACCCCATGGCGTCCGCCACATACCGGTGAGAACTGCCCAGGAAATGTGCGACCGGGTTATGGAAGTGTTTCCCCACGTAAACATTGTGATTAAGGCGGCGGCAGTGGCGGATTTTAGGCCGGCCTTAACAATGGCCAACAAGATAAAGAAGGAGGAGTACGGCGAGTCCATCAGTTTGATCGAGACACCTGATATCCTCAAAAAACTAGGGAAAATCAAACGCAAGGACCAGATTCTCGTCGGCTTCGCTGCTGAGACAAAGGATGCTGTGGGGAACGCCAGAGAAAAACTCAAGAAAAAAAATGTGGATATGTTGGTACTTAACAACGTAAGTCTTCCCGGCGCCGGATTTGATTGCGATACCAACGTGGTGCGTTTCCTGTATCGGACAGGTGAAGACGAGCAGATGGACATAATGTCCAAGGAAGCGGTGGCCGACCGGATACTGGACCGTATCAGGAAATTGAAGATAGGCAGTTGAGCCGCAGCCGACTAATGTCAGGCAAGTTTACCCAGGAGCCACTTCATTCAGTATCATCCTTGAAAAACGGATGTTACATTGGTTCGCCTCAATGGTCACATTCTATAGGTTTCAAGAAACATCAGCAGGAAAAGAACGTTTTTCATTGTGTGGTACAATAAATGGCTGAACAACTGGAAGGCTGGTTGCACCATGCTCGTAATTACCTGGATTACCAGGTGCGGCAGGGGTTTGCCGAGATATTGTTACCGGTCAGGTCGCTCGAATCAGAATGTAACAAGGATCTGGAAACGATCCGTGTGCAACTAGGCGAATGCACCCGCTGCCGGTTGAGTCAGACTCGCACCAGTATCGTTTTTGGTGAGGGGAATCCTGAGGCCATGCTGATGTTCATCGGGGAGGGGCCCGGCGCAGAGGAAGACAGCGAGGGGCGGCCCTTTGTGGGCAAGGCAGGTCGCCTTCTTTCAAGAATGATCAAGGCTATGGGGTTGGACCGGTCCCAAGTTTATATTGCGAATATCGTGAAATGCCGCCCACCGGAAAACCGCGATCCACACCCTGTTGAAATAGACACGTGCTTTCCTTTCCTGGTAGCGCAAATAGAATCGGTGAGGCCGGAAATCATAGTTGCCTTAGGAAGGATAGCCACGGGGGTTCTCCTCCGGACAAAGGAGCCGATTGGGAAATTGAGAGGCGCTTTTCACAATTGGAATGGAATTGCAGTAATGCCGACTTATCATCCCTCTTTTCTGCTAAGACAGGAAGTAGACAGGCGCTATAAGGCACTGGCGTGGGCCGATCTAAAAAAAGTCATGGGCCTCCTTGACTTACCGGTATCCAGCTAGGGGAGTCAGGCGATGAATTTGAGAAGAATCATTGTTTTCATTCTGGTTTTTATTCTGGGGCTTGCCCTATTCCTCAACTGGTTCCGAGCCGAAGTCCTGGCTCAAGATGATGAGAAAAAACGCGTTGTATACGTGCTCTCAGTTGACGGCACCATCAACCCGGCGCTTTCAGATTATATAATCAAAGGGATAGAAGAAGCCGAACAAAACAAGGCTGCATGCGTAATCATACGCATGGACACTCCGGGAGGAGTTGTAACGACCACAAAGACCATCATTAAAGAAATGATAAATGCAAAATTGCCGGTTGTGGTCTACGTCGCGCCAAGCGGTTCCTCGGCTTCATCTGCAGGCGCTCTGATTACTGTGGCTGCTGATGTGGCTGCAATGGCTCCGGGAACCAATATCGGTGCTGCGCATCCAGTAGCAGGCGGGGGACAGGAAATAGGCGAATCTATGTCGGAAAAGATCATTAATGATCTTACTGCCTACATCCGTAGTATTGTTGTTAAGAAAGGGCGTAATGCTGAATGGGCCGAACAGGCCATCAGGGAAAGTGTCTCAATTACAGCAAAAGAAGCACTTGAAATCAAGGTAATTGAAATTATAGCAGATTCTCTGCCTGATCTCCTAGAGAAACTCCACGGCAGACAAGTCGAGAAGGAAGGGCGTAATTTCACCCTAGAAACCAAGGGAGCACAAATCGAGAAAATACTTCCAGGTCTAAGGTTCAAAATCCTCGACGTGGTGGCTAATCCCAATATTGCCTACATCCTTATGATGATAGGAGGCATAGGGATTATGATGGAACTCTATAACCCGGGTCTTATTTTCCCGGGGGTTGTAGGTGGAATATGCTTGCTTCTTTCGTTCTTTGCACTTCAGGTTCTCCCTGTGAATTACGTGGGGATAATGCTCATAATCCTTTCCGTAATCCTGTTCATCCTTGAACTGAAAATAGCCTCGTTCGGCCTGTTGTCCTTAGGGGCTATTATCAGCTTGACACTTGGTTCCATAATGCTCTTTGATACGGGTGAAACGGCCATGAGGGTTTCCTGGTCAGTAATAATTCCCATGGTTTCAATGGTATCCGCGTTTTTTATTTTTGCACTCGGCCTGGTGGTCAAGGCCTGGCTGAAGCAACCGAGAACCGGTAAGCAGGGTTTGATAGGAGAAGTCGGGGTGGCCCTGACTAATTTGGATACGGAGGGAAAAGTCGCGATTCACGGCGAGTATTGGAATGCCAATGCCGATGGACACATACTGAAAGGTGAAAAGGTAAGGGTGATCAGAGTGGATGACCTTTGTCTCAAGGTCACTCGAGACCCAGGGAGGTGAAGTCTTTATCTGGAATACAGATTCTAAAGTCTTCCGAACCCCACTGCTATTATTGGCCCACTGAGCGTATATTGCGATCCAGTTCGAGGCAAGATGGATTGGTATAGTTTAACGCGATATTTTTAAGGAGAAAACTGATGTACCCCCTTGGAATCCTGATTCTACTGTTGTTGATTTTCCTGTTTATGGCCGTTAAAGTGCTCAACGAGTATGAGCGCGGGGTCATTTTCCGTTTAGGAAGGGTAATAGACCATAAAGGACCGGGGTTAATCATCCTGATCCCGGTGATTGATCGGATGGTCAGGGTAAGCCTCCGCACGGTTACCATGGACGTCCCATCACAGGACGTGATTACGCGGGACAATGTCTCTGTTAAGGTAAATGCAGTTGTATATTTTCGTGTCATGGATCCCACAAAAGCGGTGATTGATGTCGAAAACTATCTCTATGCCACCTCGCAACTCGCGCAGACAACACTCAGGAGCGTTTGTGGCCAGTCAGAACTGGATGAGTTGCTGGCTGAAAGGGACAAAGTCAATCTGGAGATCCAGGAAATCCTCGACCGCCACACAGAGCCTTGGGGCGTCAAAGTCAGTATGGTAGAAGTAAAACATATTGATCTCCCCACGGACATGCAACGTGCTATAGCTCGTCAGGCAGAAGCAGAGAGAGAGCGACGAGCCAAAGTAATCAATGCGGAAGGTGAATTTCAGGCAGCAGCACGTCTGTCGGAGGCCGCCGTCATCATCGCCAAGGAACCGATTGCTCTACAGCTAAGGTACCTTCAGACCTTGGTCGAGGTGGCCGCAGAAAAAAATTCGACAACCATTTTCCCGATTCCTATAGACTTACTGGAGCCGTTCATCAGGAAAAACAGGTCAGCCACGGAATGAATGCACTTGCACGACTGCAAAGGGAGTAATTCAAGATGCCCGGAATATTGATACGCTGGATCTTGATAGCCTTGGCCGTACTCATCGTTCCCAAAATAGTTTCCGGAGTTACGGTTAATGACACGGCGGCTGCTCTTCTGGCAGCCGCGATCCTGGGAATCCTCAACGCTTTTGTCCGGCCACTGCTGATCATTTTGACCTTGCCGCTTACCATAGTTAGTCTGGGTTTCTTTATTCTAGTGATCAATGCCCTGTTGTTCTGGTTGGTTGCAAGCTTGGATGTCGGTGTGCATGTTGCCGGCTTCTGGTCAGCGTTTTTTGCCTCAATTATTATTAGTATAGCATCATGGGTAGCGAGTTCTGTCGTGGCCGGAGGGGGTGGTGAGAAGACTGTCATCGTAACGAGATGGGGGGATTCCGTGGATCTCCGCAAAGGAAGGGGAGGCCGGTGGGAATAGTCCTTCACACGAATTCACTTCCGACACAAATTACAGGCCCGGAGTTGTTACAGAGAATGGCAAGTCGGTTATGGTGGTAACCGGCCTTGAAAGAGTCCTGCGTGAACCGGATATTCTTGCAGGAAAAGGACGCCTTGGGCTCCTTTACAACCAGGCCTCTGTAAATACCTGTTTTCGGGATGCTGCCGAACTTATGAACGCCTTGTTCCCTGGAAGGCTCTCGACTCTTTTCGGACCCCAGCACGGATTCGGGGGCACCGAGCAGGATAACATGATCGAGACAGGCCACCAGATCCATCCCTGGTTGGGCCTCCCGGTAATAAGCCTTTATTCCGAGACACGAAAACCTTCTGTTGAGATGCTCGAGTCGGTAGACACAGTCCTGGTTGATATACAGGATGTGGGAACTCGGGTCTACACGTTTGCCACTACTGCACTCCACCTTATGGAGGCATGCTCTAATGCCGGCAAACGCATGGTCGTTTTGGACCGGCCCAATCCCATCAATGGACGTGAAGTCGAAGGCAATGTCCTGGACCCGGAGTACGCTTCGTTCGTTGGGCCTCACCCTATTCCGATGAGGCATGGGATGACTCTGGGCGAGTTGATGACATTTTACAACGAGACATTTGGAGTTGGTTCCCGCCTTGAAGTCGTCGAGATGGTCGGCTGGGACCGCAACATGTGGTTTGAGGACACAGGCTTACCATGGGTGCTGCCTTCACCTAATATGCCTCTTGTGGAAACAGCGGTAGTCTATCCGGGCCAAGTGATTCTTGAAGGAACGGGGTTGTCTGAAGGTCGCGGTACCACTAGGCCTTTCGAGATCTTTGGATCCCCTTACCTGGAACCGGCTCGTGTAGCTGCAGCGATTGAACCTCAAGCTTTGGATGGAGCTATTCTCAGGTTTGTAGACTTTAGACCGACATTCAACAAGTGGGCGGACCACCTGTGCCGGGGGTTCCAGATTCACGTGATTGACAGGAATACTTTCAGGCCTTATCGAGCGTCGCTGGCCATGATCTCCGCCATCATCAAGCTTTATCCCGATGATTTCAAGTGGTCTAATCCACCCTACGAATACGTCTCCGACAAGCTGCCTGCAGACATAATCCTGGGGGACCGGAGGGTGCGCGCAGAAATTGAACAAGGACGATCAGTGCTGGACATGGAAAGGGAATGGCTTGAAGACCTCAAAGATTTTCGCTCTATCCGCTCACGATTTCTCTTGTACCCAGGATAATAACGGGTCAGCTCGACTGTTCTTTACGGATCCGTCTGATCCGGCGCTTGAAACTTGGCTCCAGAAATTGTATGTGACAGGTGTTTCCCCTAACCGAGGGACCACCAGCAGAGATTTGTCAGGGAGGACATTCTTCATGAGGGCTCTAGCGAAACTGCTAATTTTGTCGGCATTTTTTTCAATTTTTTTCAATACAGTCCAGGTTTTCGGAGGCCCTTTGGAGGACGGCCTTTTGGATGCGGTACGGTCCAGGGATCTTAAGAAGGTCGAAGAAATGATTGCAAAAGGGGCAAATGTCAATGCCAAGGATTCGGACGGTTTCACCGCGTTAATGGAGGCTTCTGTCGAGGGAGGAATTGATGTGGTTAAACTCCTTCTTGTGAAAGGGGCTGACATTAATTCCCAGAATGAAGACGGGGATACTGCATTGATAGGAGCGTCATTCGCCGGTCATACCGAGCTGGTTAAACTTCTTCTGGATAAAGGAGCCAACGTCAACGTGGTCAACAAGGATGGGGTTTCAGCTCTGTTCATGGCAGCGTTTGAGGGGCGGCCGGACGTGGTAAAACTCCTTTTGGACAAAGGTGCGGACGTAAATGCCAAAGAGCTTAGGAATGGGGCTACAGCCTTAATTGTAGCGTCGTTCGAGGGCCACAAAGAGGTGGTGGATTTCCTTCTGGCTAAAGGAGCGGCCATGAACGCCAAAGACAATGAGGGTAACACCGCATTGAGTCTAGCCACTTCGAGAGGGCACGAAGAAGTGGTAAAACTTCTGAAATCCCGTGCCTCAAAATGAACTGAGTGGGATAAAAAAAGGGGGGGGGAGACATCTCAGTAGCTGCTTACTCACCTAAAAAGGTAAATAGTACAATCTGTTTGTGTTGTAATATCCCAAGATAGCCTGTTCTTTTGTGTTGCAAGTGATGACGAGCCGGCTTTGTTCTGTACGCGGGGCGGCAAAAGAGCATATCTACTTTTCGGAGACAGCCGCCCCTACAGGTTCAGCCACTTAAGTATCCTGCCTGAGCATCAATACCGGCAAAGGTCCACGCTTGTTCCCTAGCGAGAATAAGACACCGACGTTTTGGATGGCTTCGCTTTTGAAGAAGTGGACTTCTTATTGGAACTCGACTTGGAATGCGAAGACTTGTTGGATTTGGCCTTGTTATATCCCGATTTCTTGGAACTGTAGGTCTTCTGACCTGTCAGGCTCTTGTTCTTGGTCTTAGACGCGTACGTGGAAGACTTGCTTTTTGAACCGCTTTTCTTGGAATCCAACTCACTCGCGGATGCGCTCTTTTGGTTCGAGGCCTTAAGGACATTGGCAAGGCTGTCATAAGGTTTTGGGTTGGGCTGCTTGAAATTTTTTGTTGCATCGTTATTAGCGTTTGAGCCCGCAACGCAGGTACCGGCTAAAAAAGCAATGCAACACACAACCAAAAAAATAGCCATTAATAAAGATCTTGGCATAACTTTACCTCTCCAGACTGTGATTAGTAGCCTAATTCTACACAATTAATAGCGATTTGTCAATAGTTTTAGGTTTCTTTCTGGGGTGCCGAAGAGAGAGGTAATTCTAAACATGGGAGACAAAGCTCTCACATAATTGTTTCGCCTAATTCGACAAGTCTTGGAAGAGACAGAATTATCGCCATGATAATGACGACAATGACGGAAAATATGACAAGGAGATCGGGAATTACTGAAAAGACCGCTTCTCCTTTGTTGATGTGTCTTCTAACCCTTAGGAACCGCCAGCCCGAAACAAAGAATACTGAGACGAACCATTCCTGTCGAAGTGGCCGAGTGGGCTACATCTCCCTGAAGTTGCAAAAGATGCTTCATGAATATTTCGAAACGTTCGATTACAAAACCAAAGGCAAGCAAAGAAATGCTGGTCCGAGACAAAGCAGAAATGTCCTCTCATTGGCCATGTGGCTCCGTTGCCAGGCCAGAAAAATCCGGTCGTCAGAAGTTATGTCCGGTGGTTTAGAGGCTATTTTTTGCCGGCTAATATAAGTGTCCTCCTCCAGAGTCCAGCTTGCGACATCTTTGGTGGGACCTACCTGCGCCGACTACATGCTGAAGCCTTATTTTCATCCCCTTGAAATAAGTCTCCTGATACGACAACCAACAAACCCTCTACAAAGTTGGGCTCGAGTCCGGAGAATTTTATTTCTTGTCTTTCTTGTCCTTTTTTTCCTTCTTTTCCACCTTCGGCTTTGTGTCTTTGGCTTTTGCAGCTTTCTTGACGGGTGCCGCACAGGTGTAAACAGGGGCGCAGTAAGGGGCGCAGACTGGTACACAAGTCCGCACGGAACGCGCAGCCCAACCACAAGCAGGGGCACAGAAACCAGGACCGACGGTAACCGTGGCCATAGGAATACGGAAGTACTGGGCCGAGGCAGATTCCCCGAGCATGGTGCCAACAACACCCAGCGATACCAATAAAGCAATGATTAATAGAAGTTTTTTCATCTACTCTCCCTCCATAAAACGTCTTTGCTTTTCAAGGGGATGAAAGGCCTTAATTCTCCTACCATAACTTTCGGTAGCTTGTCCAGAGATTGCCAAAGAAATTACGTTTTGAGGCATTTCATCAAAGAATGAACCGATGACTGTCTCAAGAAATCAATACTCCTGAATCTTCGTAACGAATTCTCGTTCGGTAATGTTAAAATAATCTCCTGTCGATAGTAGACTGACATATATTGTGCGGCACACGTGAGGCCTCACACTTAACAGGAGGTATTCTTGTGATCATAGTGACAGGAGGAGCTGGATTTATTGGCAGCAACATCGTCAGGGCTCTGAATGAGGCCGGGGAAGATAAGATCATCATTGTGGATCGCCTCGGAAAAGCCGATAAATGGAACAACCTGGCAAATGTACATTTTCATGATTACGAGCATAAGGACAAATTTCTGACGAAACTGGACCAGGGAATATTTGACCACGGAATTTGGGCGGTCTTTCACATGGGAGCATGCAGTTCAACGACAGAAAAAGACGCCGATTATCTTATGGAAAACAACTACGAATTTTCGCGCAAACTTGCAACACGCTTCGCTGCTAAAGACGGTCTGCGGTTCATCTACGCGTCGAGTGCGGCTACTTATGGAGATGGATCCTCAGGATATTCCGATGAGCACGAGAGTATCCCCCTATTGCGCCCTTTGAACATGTACGGATACTCCAAACAAATTTTCGACGTTTGGGCATTGAAGACCGGCTTCCTTAAAAGAGCAGTGGGCATAAAATATTTCAATGTATTCGGTCCTAACGAATACCATAAGGGGGAAATGCGAAGCGTCGCAATACGTGCTTACCTCCAGGCCAAAAAAACAGGCAGGGTGAGCCTTTTCAGATCTTATCGCCAAGATTACGAAGACGGTGGGCAGCTCCGGGATTTCATATATGTTAAAGATGCGGTTAAAATTACCGTAAATTTCCTGGAAAGTCCTGAAATCAACGGCATATTCAATGCTGGTACAGGAACCCCTCGGAGCTTCAGAGATCTGGCCCGTGCTGTTTATTCAGCGATGGACAAAGAACCGATCATAGAATACATCGATATGCCGGATGGCCTTGAAAAGCGCTATCAATATTATACCTGCGCCCAAATGGACAAATTGAAATCCGCAGGATTCGAAGGTCGGTTCCTCTCGCTGGAAGAAGCGATCCGAGAATATGTGGTCAATTACCTGGAAAAAGATCCTCGCGGTGAAATAGAGGCGATATCCTAATCTAGGACAATATACAGTCGCGCGGTTGAATTCTTGGACGCGAAACCTAGGTGCCGATATCCCGAATGCGTGCAAGATCTCCGTGTCGCCCGATCATTACTAAAATGTCGCTAAGCTTGATTACAAATTCGGGCCCTGGAAGAAAAACAAAATTGGGTGGCACGAGTTCCTTGACAGCAATGACGAAAACCCCAAAACGTTCGCGGAGGCTTAAATCCTGTAAGCTTTGGCCATGGAAAGCATCAGGAGGAGCAACATCCATTACCTCGAAATCTTCTGAAAGCGGAATAAAATCAAGGAGATTAGGGTTGACTATCTGAGCCGCGATCCTGAGTGCAGTCTCACGTTCAGGAAAAATGCTTTCGGTTGCACCTATCGCCCTGAGTATTGTTGCATGATCTTCACTCATGGCCTTAGCGCGTATAACTTTAACCCCGATTTTTTTTAGGTGTAGCGTGCAGAGGATACTGGCCTCCATACTTTCTCCCAGGCTGACCACCGCTTCATCGAAATCCGGGCCGACGAGCGAAGAAAAAGTCGAATAGTCACGTGCGTCGGTTATCAAGGCCCGCTGAACAGATTCAGCGATCGCATGAACCCTATCCTCGTTGATGTCAATGGCCAGCACTTCACAGTACTTGGCCAGCTCCCTGGCCAATTCACTTCCGAACTGGCCCAGACCAACCACACATATTTTCCTTTTCCTCTGCTTCATCCTATCATCACCGATCCTTTTGGGTAGCGCACGCTGACATTGGTCGCGGGAATCATCCAGAGGGCAATAGTGAGCGGTCCTAGTCTGCCGACGAACATAGTGGCCACAAGCCAAAGTTTTCCCGGAACCGATAGGTCTGGTGTGAGGCCGGTGGAGAGGCCCACTGTTCCGAAGGCTGAAATTTGTTCAAATACTAAGTCAAGGGTATCGACCGGAAGCCCTGCTTCTGTGGTAAATAGGAATAGGACTCCCGCCATGTTCCAGAACAAGGCCAGCGCTATCAATAGATCAGTACGGCTTATCAATTCATGAGGTATGCGGCGGTCAAGAAGCTTCACTTCACGCTGTCCCCTAAGTCCTGCAACAGTCCTCGCCCAGAGTATAGCTGCTGAAGTGGTCTTTATGCCCCCGGCGCAAGATGCAGGTGATCCTCCAATGAACATTAATATGATCAAAATGAACAAAGAGGCTGAGGGAAGTTTCCCAATATCTACTGAGTTAAACCCTGCTGTCCTTGCTGTCACTGATTGGAACAGCGCATTGAAGGTCTGGTCCCACCAAGAAAATTCGTCGGGGGTCATTCCAAAAACAAGTAGAGTCGCGGCACCACCTGTAATGAGAAATGACGTAACCCACAAAACCAGGCGGGCATGAAAGCTGAATCGATTTGGACCATCCCGTTTCTTACCCCGGTTGCTGTATCTGCAGTGGCTATAAATTTCGTTTAGCACTGTGTATCCGAGGCCACCCAACACTATTAGCGCCATAATAACAAAAAGGATTCCTCCGCTGTCTCGGAGACCAATTAGGTTGTCGTTGCGAAGAGAAAAGCCTGCATTGCAAAAAGCTGAGACTGAATGAAATATGGAAGAGAATGCTGCTGGGCCAAGTTCCATCCTCGGCAGCAATAGAAAAAAAAGGAAGCAGGCACCAATCCCTTCGATGGATGCTGTCAAGCTCAGAATCGTCCTGAAGGTACGCTGGAATTCTGCCGCCATGTCACGTTGAAAAAAAGTGTCATGCAGCACAGCTTCCGACTGTAGCGACATGCGGCGGCCGAGTAATTGGAAAGCCACCGCAGCAAAGCTCATTATCCCAAGACCTCCGGCCTGTATTAATAGCAATATGACCACCTGTCCAAAAAAGGTGTAATCAGTGCCGGTGTCCACCACAGCGAGGCCGGTTACACAGACTGCTGACGTAGCAGTGAAAAGGGCATCAACGAAATTCACTTTCCCCGGCTGATTGGCCCACGGAAGTCTGAGTATGATAGCGCCGACCAGAATGGCTCCTGCGAAACCGCCGATGAGAGCCGTTTGAGGCGAATGAAACATGACGCTGAGTCGATTTTTCTTCATCAAAAGTGGCATTAGCTCAATAAAAATTCTACGATTTATAGCTCTCAATCAGGCTACATCTCATATGTGCCTTTTTACATTGGCTACATACTTTATACCATTTCAACCCTATTTGATGCAAAGCAGACATGTAAGGCGTCAGATTTTTTAGGTTGAGATTTTTCAAGCATGATTAACGGCTCATTTCATGCTAACATGGAAGCCGGAAAAACCCTTAGGAGATGTCCTTGGGTACTCAACAAACTTTTACAAGCTTGTGGAAGCCATGCCAAAACCAGGATATAACTCGGAACAAGCCGGCAAATGCGCTTCGTGCGGTTCCAATGTCGGTGAAACGGTGGACACTGCTGAGTTGCTGGACAGAATTGGTGGAGACCGGGATCTTCTCAACCAGTTGATTGAGATTTTCCTTCAAGACGATAAATCTTTGGAGGGAATCAGGGAGGCAGTGGGACGCGGAGATCCTGAAGCATTGAACAAATCTGCCCACAGGTTGAAGGGATCTCTCGGGACTTTCGCGGCGCATGCAGCCTTTGAATTTGCCCAGGAACTTGAAAGAATTGGGATAAGTGGAGTCATGAGTGGTGCTCAAGAGGTGCTGCTGGAACTGGAAAATGAGATCGCCAGAGTGAAGGAGGCTTTAGAGTCACTTGTCAAGTGTGAGGTTTAATCCCCGAGACACAAGGGACTAATCATATAAAATGGCTGTTACCTATGACATGGCATGATGAGGAAAAACTCACACTATGGGGGTGTAGGTTTGGCCTGCTATGAGTTTTTTCGAATGTGTAATTGAAAATAACAACGAGTCATATTGTGGTAGACAATTATCTTCATGTTGTGCTAATATTGTAGGCTATATATCCCTGTGAGCAAGGGAGTTTTAATGATCAGAGTGAAAATTTGGCCCGGGGTAGTCCTGGGGTTGATCCTCATTATATTCAGCCCGGGAGAGGCTCTCGATCGAAAAGCGGAAGAATATATTGAAAATGCCAAACTCGCTCAGAGATCAGGAGACAACAGGGGAGCAGTGGATTTATTCACGAGGGCCATTCGAATGGGAGCTACGGATGCCGACGTATATTATCGGCGAGGATTAGCCTACGAAAAGCTCGGTGACAACATACAAGCTATCAGCGACTATACGAGAGCCATTCAAATTGATTCTCGTTTGGCTACACCATTTAACAATCGTGGTAGCGCATATTATAGACTGGGAGATTTTGACAAAGCCATAGAAGATTTTGACCGTGCCATCGAACTGAATCCATATTACGCTTTGGCATACTACAACCGAGGAAACGCCTATCATGGTAAGGGAGATCTTGAGCGCTCCATAAAGGATTTCACCCGTGCGATCCTGATAAACCCTACTGACCCAGACGCTTACAACAACAGAGGGTGGGCATTTCTACAGGAACACAACCCTGAGAAATCCATAAGAGATTTCGATCGAGCCATACAGCTCAATCCTGACTATACAATCGCATACTACAATCGAGGAAATGCCAGGCTAAAGACCGGCGATCATGAGGGATCGATCAAAGACCTGACGAGGGCGATAGAACTAAATCCCCAGTATGCTCTCGCTTATTTCCAGAGGGGCAACGCCTACGTTAAAAAAGAAGAATTAGAGAGCGCAATTGATGATTACAACCGGGGGGTTCTCATAAACCCTGGCTACGCGGATCTATATAATAACAGAGGCTGGGTATATTTTAAGAAGGGAAACATTACCCAGGCACTGCGAGATGTCTCCAAGGCAATTTCTTTGAATCCTGATCTTACAAGGGCCTACATAAACAGGGGCTGGATCTATAAGAGCCATGGTGAGTGTCCAAGAGCCATACAAGACTTTTCACGCGCCCTGCAACTTGAACAGACAAACGCATCTATTTACAGCTTCAGGGCGGCTTGCCACTTGGAAAAGGGCCATCGGGATTTGGCCATGAAGGACCTGGAGCGCGCTGTGGAACTGGAAGAAGATCCCGAGACCCTGGTGTTCCTGGGAACCTTGAAGGAGCAGGCAGGAGATTACGACCATGCAGTAAAACTATTCACAAGGCTCCTAGAAGCTCGCCCAGAAGATCCCGCGTCATATTATAATTTGGGAATGGCTCTCGGAAAAAAAGGGTTAGTTGTCCAAGCGATCAAAGAGTTCACAAAGAGCATAGAGTTGGATCCCAAATTTCGAGAAGCCTATTTGAATAGAGCAATAGCTTTCGAATTCATGGGAGATTCTATGAGAGCGAAGGCAGATTTCACAATGGCACTTAGTTTGCCTGAGGGAAGTGGAGCACCGCCTGTGGCCGGAAGAATACAGGTAAGCACTGCCAGGGTCAAGGATATCATCACAACTCGATGACACCATAGTGAACATACGACTGTATAAAAATGAAGTCCTTCTCAAAAATAGGCTGTTGGCCTAATGCTAGGCTTTTACAAAGGTGAAGGGCAGAGTGGTGTCAATACATACGGATGAGGCTTGCGTTTGAAAGAATGGAGAGAGTTGAGACTCAGTTCAGGGATGGGAGAAATCACTGATCCATATTTCCGCTTCATAGGTCAAGACATTGGTTTCATTTCGAGTGTTCTTTCGTTTTTTACCGTTGATTCTTCTGGTACTGATCCAACCGCTCTTTGTACGGGCTGCGGAAGACGCCAAGACCCTGTATGCCGAGGCGGTTGAGGCCCACTGGAAATGGGATCTGGATGAAGCCATTCGACTATATTCACGAGCAATTGCCCGTGATCCGTATTTCGCTCGAGCCTATTTTAACCGTGGCGTAGCCTATCGTTCCAGAACGAAAGAGGACTTGGCTCTCGCCGACTTCAACCAAGCCATCGCCATAGACCCCGAAATACATGATGCTCTTTACGCACGAGGAGTAATCTTTGTGCATAGGCATATGTATGACAAGGCGGCAGCAGACATGGATAGGGTGCTGAAGTCGGATCCCAAGCATACCGGCGCACTCAGAGTGAGGGCCGAAGCGGCGGCAGCTCTTGGCAATCCAGATGCCGCGATCCAAGATTTGACTGAATCTCTGAACCTCTACCCGCTTGATAGCGAGTCATATCTACTCAGAGCGTCAGCTTATCAGAGCCTGAAGAAAACGCAGAACGCCCTAGACGATCTTAACCGAACCCTGGAGCTTAACCCGAAAAACGCAAAAGCTTGGATGAATCGCGGTAATGTCTTTATTGGTGCTGGAGAAACAAAAAGGGCTGTCCAAGATTATAATGAGGCTATAAACTTAGACCCCGACAATTCCGAAGCCTTTAATAACCGTGGCTGGGCTCAATCAATCCTGGGAAATTTAGATTCAGCAAAGAGAGATCTTACAAGGGCAATCGAACTGGATCCAAAGTTTGTTAAAGCTCTTTCCAATCGAGCAGTGGTTTTCAGCAAAATGGACCGTAATGAAGAGGCTCTGGAAGATTACACGCGTTTATTGGAATTGGGTGAAACAAGTCCCGCAGTCTATGTCACACGTGGGAGGACGCTTCTGGATCTCGGACGTCCTACTGAGGCAGTCAAGGATTTCGAAAGAGCCCTCGAAAAACAGCCAGGCAATCTTCCTGTTCTTTCGCTCCGGGGACGAACTCGTGTGATGCTGGGCCAATATCGAAATGCCATGGTAGACTTGGATGCAGTTCTCAGGGCCGAACCCAATGATACGCAAGCTCTCATCTACCGGGGGATTGCCCACGAAGCCTTGAAATCATATGAGTTGGCCATCAAGGATTTTTCCGATGCCATAGACATCGATTCCGGAACCGTAACAGCGGATATATATTACAAGCTGGGACGAGCCTATCTCCTTAATCGACAATTTGATAAGGCGATCAACGTTTTTTCAAAGGTTATAAGTATGCAACAGTCACACGGTTTGGCACATGCAAATCGCGGAGTAGCAAAAAAGGAACTAGGACAATACCTTCAGGCTCGAGAAGACTTTCGTAAGGCACTCCAACTAGTTGAACAACCTCCCCGTATAGAGGTAATAACTAGCCTTCTTAAAGAAACCGAGACTCTTATAAAAGACTCTACCCTCTCGAATCAGTTACAAGCTATTATTGGTGACAGTCCCGAAAGGGTATCAGACGGGGTGAGAGAAACCGGATTCTGGTAGGATTTTGTCTGGAAATAATTCCCAGGCAGCTTTTTGGCATGAATGAGTCTGTGCGTTTCCGTGTATATTATCCCTTGAAAAATCCATTTCGGCTTTCTTCCATACTTAGATTTTTTTCGTACAGGATGAATGTGAAAAAACCTTGGTCCGGCTATCTGTTTGACTCATCTTCTACAGTGGGTTTGTTATAATGATGTTATATTAACATGTTATCCTGATAGAAAAATTCTGTGGCACCAGGATTTTTTTGGGGGTTCGAGGGCATCACGTGGTCACCCATAATTGAGTTGGCGTACCGTTGGCGGAAGCGCCACGCCTACGGAGCGGAAAATTCCGGTGCATGTGCCTCTGGGTTGAGATCTCAGCAAGAAGCGCTTGGGGCCGTGAGCCACTTCCACTTCGGTCAACGCATTCAGGTCGAGGAGGATGTCCGCCCACTCAAAGGAGTAGCCCTTGGCTTCCAGCCGGTCTTGGAGAGCCTTACGTACTACCAGAGCCAGGAAAGAGCAGAACACATGTCCTCGGATGGTCCGGTCATACTTGTGAAACACCGGCCTCGTACTGAGAAGGCTCTTGGAGGACCTGAAGAGTTGCTCTACCATCCATAGCTGCTTGTACTTCTGTGCAACCTCAACTGCGGACACCGA
>Ga0209254_10002092_pt1 | contig 18104 bp, 16 predicted proteins | sample FrelakmetDIP11DI_FD_187148 | JGI IMG/M metagenome (GOLD analysis project Ga0209254, IMG submission 187148) | Freshwater lake sediment microbial communities from the University of Notre Dame, USA, for methane emissions studies - DIP11 DI (SPAdes)... | ecosystem: Environmental > Aquatic >...
TACCCGAACGTGGGGAAGTCGACCCTTTTCAATCGCATCACCGGCACCCGCGACGCCGTAGTGGCGCCCGAATCGGGTGTGACCCGCGACCGCAAGGAAGGACAGGCCGAGTGGAGAGGGCGCATCTTCATGGTGGTCGACACCGGCGGGTTCGACCTGCAGAGCGACCTCCCTCTAGGAGCCGAGGTGCGCGGTCAGGCCCAAACCGCCGTTGGTGAAGCGACCGTGGCCGTATTCCTCCTCGACGGCAAAGCCGGGGTGGCTCCCCAAGACCACGAGATCGCTGCTCTGCTGCGGCGAAGTCGGGTCCCCGTGGTGCTTGCGGTCAACAAACAGGACGCCCAGGTGGCTCGTGAGAATCTTCACGAATACTGGCAGCTGGGGCTGGGCGAACCGATGGGCGTCTCGGCGGAGCACGGCCTGGGAGTGGGGGACCTCCTCGACGAGATCGTTGAGTTGCTCCCCGAGTACGAGGTGGACCTGGACACCGCGGCGCCCGTTCGGGTGGCCATCGTCGGCCGCCCGAATGTGGGGAAGAGCTCCCTGCTGAATGCGCTGCTTGGCGACCGACGGACCATCGTCTCACCGGTTCCCGGTACGACCCGTGACGCCATCGATACCGACCTGGTGTTCGATGCCACTCCGATGACGCTTATCGATACCGCCGGGCTTCGTCGGCCCGGCAAGCGCACGACGACCGACGTGGAGTACTACAGCGGGCTTCGTGCGCTCCGCGCTCTCGAACGCAGCGATGTGGCCTTGATCGTGGTCGATGCGAGCGAGGGCCTTGTGGATCTCGACCTGCAGATAGCCTACGAAGCTCAACGGGCCAAGTGCGCCACCGCCATCCTCTTCAACAAGTGGGACGTGACCCGGCTCGATCTGGACATGGCCACCGCTCGCGTCAAGGCCAAGGTGCAGATGAAACCGCGGTGGCTGACGGTGTCGGCGCTCACCGGCCGGGGCATCGACCGGATACTCCCTCTGGCCCGAGAGCTTTACATCCAGTACAGCAACCGCATACCTACACCCGAGCTCAACCGCTGGCTCGAAGGGGTGCGGGCCCGGCGTCCAGACAGGGCCAAAGGGGTCAAGGAGATCAAGACCTTCTACGTCGTGCAGTATGAGACCCGTCCACCGCGCTTCAAGGTCATGGTCAATTCTCGGGCCTTGGTGACCCGGTCCTTTGCCTACTACTTGGAGAACCGCCTGCGCGAGGAATACGGGTTCTGGGGGATCCCGCTGGTGATCGATTTCGAGGGCAAAGAGGAGAGGTACTCGTGAACACCTCCTCTCTGCTGGAGGCGATCGGCCTGGTAGCCTTCGGCTACGTGGTTGGCTCGCTGTCGCCGAGCGTTCTGCTCGGAAGGCGATTCAAGGGCATCGACGTGCGGGAGCGTGGGAGCGGCAACGCCGGCACCACCAACGCCTTCCGGGTCCTGGGCACTCGCCTGGGTGTGGCGGTGCTGTTCGCCGACCTGCTGAAAGGGATCCTCCCGGTCCTTGTTGCCCGATACCTGAGCACTCCTCTGGTCACGGTGCTCGTGGCCTTCGCCTGCGTGATCGGTCACAACTACTCGCTCTTCCTACGGGGCCGCGGGGGGAAGGGGGTGGCGACGGGAGCCGGAGCTGCCATAGCGATGATGCCCATCCCGATGGCCCTGCTGATCGTGCTGTATCTCGTACTCTTGTTCACCACTCGGATCGTCTCCATCGCTTCCATCGCCTGCACCATCATGTTGCCGGTGACGGCGGCGCTCTTCCATCAGCCGCTCCCGTACATCGTGGGCTCCTGCGTCATGTCCGCAGCCGTCCTCTGGGCCCACCGGGCCAACTTCCGCCGGCTCTGGAGACGGCAGGAGCCCCGGGTCGTCTTCCCCTGGAACAAGCGGCCCGTCTCCACGCCTCCTGGTCCGGAGGAAGGGGATATCCCCTGACCGGCGCCGTGCTGGTATAGCTCAACCCCCCGGAGGCGCGCTATACTCTGGGACGCGTCGGGACGTGGCGTAGTTTGGTAGCGCATCCGGCTGGGGGCCGGAAGGTCGCCGGTTCAAATCCGGCCGTCCCGACCTTTTGTTGTTCTCCGATTCTTCAGAATGGGTACGACAGGGTGTAGAGCGCATCCCCCGCACCGGCAGGAGGCCCAGATGAAGGCAGTCGTCATGGCAGGCGGTCAAGGGACCCGTTTGCGGCCGTTGACCTCCAATCAGCCTAAGCCCATGGTCCCCGTGGTGAACAAGCCGACCATCCAGCACATCCTGGAGTTGGTCCAGAGACATGGGATCAACGAGGTGGTGATCACCCTGGCCTTCCTGCCTCGACTCATCCGCAATCTCCTGGGCGACGGTAGCCACCTGGGCATGCACATCGACTACACGGTGGAAGAGACGCCGGCCGGCACGGCCGGGTCTATCCGCCTGGCCAAGGACCTGCTCGACGACACCTTTCTGGTCATCAGTGGAGACGCGCTCACGGACTTCGATCTGACCAGCGTCATCGCCTTCCACCGGGAGCGGCAGGCCATGGTCACCATCGCGCTCAAGAGCGTCGGGAACCCCTTGGAGTTCGGGGTAGTGATCGTGGATGAGGAGGGCCGGATCCAGCGTTTCTTGGAAAAACCGGGTTGGGGGCAGGTCTTCTCCGACACCGTCAACACCGGGATCTACATCATCGAACCAGAAGTGTTCGACCACATCCCGGAAGGCCAGCCCTACGATTTCAGCCACGATCTATTCCCCAAACTCTTCGAGATGCGGAAACCCCTCTACGGGATGGTCTGTGAGGGCTATTGGCAGGACATCGGGAGCCTCGAGCAATTCTTGCAGGCCAACCGTGACGCGCTCGACGGCAAGGTGCGACTCACTCCTCCCGGGGTCCGACTGCGCGGCAATATCTGGGTGGACAGGGGAGCGGCTCTCGACAGCTTGGAGAACGTGGAGGGACCGGCCGTCATCGGCAAGAACGTGCGTCTGGACCCCGGGGCCCGCATCGCCGCTCATACGGTCTTGGGCGACAATGTTGTGGTAAGGACCGGCGCCCAGGTCGGTGGGTCCGTGTTGGGAGAGAACGTCTACGTGGCCGCGGGCGCAGTCGTGCAGGGAGCCGTGCTCGGCGACGCGGTCGAGGTCCACGAGAACGCCTATATCGCCGAGGGAGTCGTCATCGGCGACCGCACGATCATAGGACATGACGCGGTGGTCGCCAACAATGTCAAGATCTACCCCTTCAAGACCATCGAGCCCGGCTCTGCGGTGCGGTCGTCTATCGTGTGGGAGACGAGAGGCCCCAGCACGCTCTTCGGCCGCAACGGCGTCCGCGGTCTGGCCAACGTGGACGTGACTCCGGACATGGCCATGCGTTTGGCCATGTCCTATGGGAGCCTCATCGGCCAGGACAAGTACGTCACCACCAGCCGGGACCCTCACCACGCCTGTCGCGTCTTCAAGCGGGCCATCATCAGCGGACTCAACTCGACGGGGGTGAACGTCCGCGACCTTACCATTGCCCCCTTGGCCGTCAACCGCTTCGACATCAAGAGTGGTAACGCGATAGGGGGCATACACGTACAGATGTGTCTGGAGAACCCCGAGCAGATCGAGATCCTGTTCTCGGAATCCCCGGGAGTCCCGCTCGACGGCAAGAAGGAGCGGGCGATCGAGAACCTCTATTTCCGAGAGGACTTCCGTCGCGCTGCCTTCGAGGAGATGGGGCAGGTCATCTATCCTCCGAGAGCGATAGAGACCTACACGAACTCGCTGCTTGACAACTGGAACACAGTAGCTATCCGAGGACGACAGCCCCGTCTAGTGCTGGATTACTCTGCCTCGGCTCCGGCTTTCTTCTTCTCGGCCACCCTCGACAGGCTGGGGGTGGAGACGATCACGCTCAACACCACCTCCCGTGGGCGCTCGGGCTTCACGCTCGCCGATAGCCTGCCCCACGCGGCGGCGCGAGTGGGGGAGTTGGTGCGCGCCGTGGATGCCGATCTGGGGGCAATCCTGGACCCGGGGGCCGAGTACCTGTACGTGGTGGACGAAAAGGGGAACCTGATGCCCGATTCGGCCCTACTGCTGCTCCTCCTTCAGCAGGCCATACGGGAGGCAGGTTCGGGGGCCGTGGCTCTTCCCCTGCACGCTACCCGTCTGGTGGAGCACGTGGTCGCCTCCACCGGGTTCACCGTCCGGCGCACCAAGTACTCCAAGGCTGCGCTGATGGCCGAGGCCACCCGGCCCAATACCGTGTTTGCCGCCAGCGTCGACGGAGGCTACATCTATCCCTCGGTGCTACCCTCCATGGACGGCCTCTACGCCCTGGGCAAGGTGCTGGAAGTGATCTCGACCGCCGATGCGCCGTTATCACAGCTGATCGGAGGAATGCCGGTCGCGCACGTGAGTCACCACGAATCCCAGTGCCCTTGGGACCTCAAGGGCGCGGTGATGCGCCGCATGACGGAGAAGCTGCGCGAGGGACGCGTCTCCCTCGTCGATGGGATCAAGGTCTTCCTAGATCGTTCGGAGTGGGCCCTGGTCCTTCCCGACGCTGAGGAACCCCTTTTCCACGTATACGCTGAAGCCGGTGACGACCCACGGTCCGCGGAACTCGCGGCGACCTACAGAAGCATCCTGGAGACCGTCATCGAGGAGGCGCGCTCCGCTCAGAACTGAGAGCTCTTGGCGATGGTCTGCTTGCAGGCGGTCTTGAGAGTCTCGAACACCCCTGCCCCTGTGAGGGCGCAAGCCTCGACCACCGGGCAGTCGGTATGGTTGAGCAACTCGTTGAGATCGGTCACCGAGAATATGGCGCTGAGGTCACGTTTGTTCATCTGCAAGACCATGCCCAGTTTGCTCAGATCGTCTCCCTGGGACATCAAGTTGTCCCACAGATTGAGGTAGCTATCGACGTTCTCGTCCAGCCGGGAGACCTGGCTGTCGGCCACGAACACTACCCCGTCAACACCCTGGAGAACGAGCTTCCGTGACGCGTTGTAGAACGACTGCCCTGGGACGGTATAGAGATGGAATCTCGTTCGCAACCCTTGGACCGTTCCTAGCGACAACGGCAGGAAGTCGAAGTACAGGGTCCTTTCTTCCTCAGTGGCGATGCTCACCAACCGGCCCCGGGCGGCCGGGTTCACCCGTCGGTGGATGTACTGGATATTGGTGGTCTTGCCACACAAACCGCAGCCGTAATAGACGATCTTGTAGTTGATCTCACGTGCAGCCAGATTGATCAGTGCCACGCGCCGCCCCTTGCCAAAGTCAGTCCGGGTCGGGGAAGAGGCCGTCGATGGCCTTGCCCGCCTCCGAAGAGTATTCGCCGTCGATTATCACCGCGTTCCCACCGGTATCTTCGGCACCTTCGAATACGGGCTTGAGTACCGCCAGCGCTCTGCTCGTGTAGAGCCGGACCCTCCCTACTTGCGTCCCTTTGCCAAAAGTCACCAAAAGAAGCACCTGATCGGTCACCTGCACCACGTGAAGATTGGATTCTCGGCCCTCGTGGAATAAGAGGGTGAACTCGCGTTCGTTGAGTGCCTGGGCCAACTGGCGGGTGGCCGCGAACGAGCCGGCGGCCAGCGCTGCCAACGAAAGGGTATCGGAGTGTGTATCCGCGGGAGAGGTGGTTATGGGTTGGCCGCTCGTCGATACGATGGCAACGAACGTGGATCCAGAGACGCGCTGCAGTTTGGCGAGTATGCTGTCTACCAGGCGCATCTGTTCATCGCTGATGACGAGGCCCTTACGACGTGCCACGCACGACCTCCCTTGATTCGGGCGTCCAAGTTCGGATTATACAGTCCGGCGGTCAGTGACGGGCGCTCCTCTCGACAATGAGCAAGAAAATCCCTGTGTTATCATGACCGCCAGCCGATTATGGCGAGAAAGGAGCGCATGTGAACCCTAAGAACCTCAGGTACCACAGGGAGCACGACTGGGCCCGGGTAGACGGTGATATGGCCGTTTTTGGCCTCACCGACTACGCCCAGGAAACCCTCGGTGACATCGTCTTCATCGAGCTCCCCGAGGTAGGCGTGGACGTTACCGCCGGAACGCCCTACGCCGAGGTCGAGTCGGTCAAGGCAGTGTCCGACGTGTACGCCCCGCTGAGCGGCTCGGTAGTGGAGACCAACGAGGAGGTCGTCGACGCACCCGAGTTGATCAATGAGAGCCCATTCGAGAACGGATGGTTAATCAAGGTACGCCTCAGCGATCCCGGCGAGGTCGATGACCTGATGACGGCCGAGGAGTACGAGGACCTGATCGCCGAAGAGGAGTAGGGGGAGCTCTCATCCTCGACTTGAGCTCCATTCTGGAGCGCGACCCACATCAGAGAGGGTGGGAGAGCCGCACCTCCACTTAAGGTTGAAGGTTGATTATCCAGGCGTTATAGTGAAAGCGTGGAAGCATTGGACGACATCTCCTTTGACTATCTGGTCAATATTCAGGCATACACCGACGATGAACTGAAGGAGCTTAGCCGCCGCCTGTCCGAAGAGGAAAACGAGCTCTCGAAGCGGAGACACCTGCTTCATGGGCAGATCGATATTCTGAGAGCCGAGACTCAAAGACGACTCCGCGACAAGCACCAGGGTGGGTCCGATCTCGTGAGCGACGCCGGAGTGGACGCCCTCACAGACGTGTTGAGCCGGCGTCCGCCGAAAAAGACCCCCTCAGGGGAGGGTTGATCGGCGATGGCAGACCAGGTGGGCCCGGCTGTCCGCGGCATTCCCAAGCGATTCCGCGACCTCTCCGTCGACGTTAGACAAGAGCGGTTGATACGCTATACGGTGAAGCAGTTGGGACTCGGCCGACATGTCGACGACATCATGAATGATCCTGAGATCGTCGCTCACACCAGCGAAGTCACCCGCACAGACATCCTACAGAACGCCGTGGTCCTCAAGGCCATCGAGGAGCAGATCAAGCGTCAGTTCTCCGGCTACAGTGCGGTGACCGGTTCCGACACCGAGAACTCCGATTCGGACTGAAAGGTGGACACGGCTTGGTGATGGATTGTCCCGCGTGCGGCTTTCACAACACCGAGGACTCAATCTTCTGTCGACGGTGCGGTAGTCGCCTGACGCCGATCGACCTGTCCGAAACGACGATCGCCTATGCGGCCAGTGAGCGGGAGGAGACCGAGCTGGACGCCGGTGAGCGCAGTAGGCCTCGCGAAGACACCGTTCTTCTCATCCGCACGGGAGGCGGAAGGGAAGGGGAGACCATATCGTTCGACAGCGATGTTCTCACTATCGGCCGCAGCCCGCACAGCGACCTGTTTCTCGACGATGTGACGGTGTCCCGCCACCACGCGCGGTTGATACGGGATGAAAACGGCTATCTGATCGAAGACTTGAACAGCCTCAACGGCACATACGTTAATCGCAAACGGATAGAGCGGCACCGGATGTCTGACGGCGACGAGCTACAGATCGGCAAATTCAAGCTGGCCTTTCTCGAGCCCACCGGTGCAGAAGGGGCTGAGTCATGAACAGACCCGTCCGGACCTCAGCTACGGACAAGCCGGCCGGCGCGAAGCCTCAGCCCGAGCGGCTTCTGACGATCGGTCAAGTGGTGGAGCAATTGCAGAATGAGTTTGCCGATCTCAGTATCACGAAGGTCCGCTATCTTGAGGATCGCGGGCTCTTGTCACCGGTCAGGACTCCTGGGGGATACCGGAAGTACAGCGCCTCGGACGTCAGACGTTTGCGCACAGTACTCGCTCTTCAACGCGACGAGTACCTTCCTCTCGAGATCATTCGAGAGCGCCTTGACCGGGGAACGGCGTCTGTCCTTGGGCGGCCTCTGTCTTCTGCCGCCGCCCCTCGGGGGGGCAGCCCGTCGCTCAAGCGTGAAGAGCCCGTCTATACCTGGGAAGAGGCGTGCGAAGCCGCGGGCGTCGACGAGCAGTTCCTGCGCATTTTGGCCGAGTACCGCCTCATTCACCGGCCGGCGCCGCAGTCCGGAGCCGTTCTGACCGACAGCGACCTTGAGATCGCCCGCATCTGTAACCTGTTGGCTCGCTACGGGCTGGAGCCGCGCAATCTCCGGCTCCTAAGCTCCTCGGTGGAGAGAGAGGCCGCGCTCCTCGAGCAGGTCGCTACTCCCGGCCTGCGCTCCACCCACCCGGACAGAAGAGAGTATGGGGAGAGGATGCTCGAGGACCTGGGAGCCCTGCTTTCCCAACTGCTTCACCTCCTTCTCTTCAAGGAGCTCCGAGATCTCCTTTGAGGGTATCCTGCGAGCGAGCGAGCGTGATACCGAGGCTTTCTCTCAGGCAGCATCTTCGCTTCGGCATGCTTCAGCGGCACGTCTATACAGCACGTCTTGACAGCGCTTCTTGGCAAGGAGACACATGGAACTCGACAGGTTCATCCGCCATATTCCCGGGTTTCCCAAGGAGGGGATCCTCTTCCATGACATCATGCCAATGCTTCAAGATCCTGAGGCCTTGCGCTACGCGGTAGACCGACTGGCCGACTACGGGCGGGGCAAGCATGTCGATCTCGTGCTCGGCGCGGAGGCCAGGGGTTTCATTCTCGGGGCTGCTTTGGCCTACGCGTTGGGTGTTGGTTTCGCCGCAGCGCGCAAACCGGGGAAGCTCCCGTGGACGGTCAGCCGCTGCGAATACGACCTCGAGTACGGCACAGATGTGCTGGAGATGCATGCCGACGCCATCAAACCGGGACAGAGGGTCTTGATCCACGACGACCTGCTGGCCACGGGGGGTACGGCCTGGGCCAAGATACAGCTGGTGGAACGGGCCGGGGGGATCGTGGCCGGGTTGGCATTCATCATAGAGCTCACCGAGCTACACGGAAAAGACAAGCTCGCGGGTTATGACGTCATCAGTCTGCTGCAGTACGACGTCTAACTTGGACTGAAGGCGGCCGGCGGCTGATCTGCGGCCGCACGCTGTGGGGCGGGCAAACATCTACTCGCGCCGGCCGAGATTCATGGGGTGGGAGCGGGCCGAACGCCTGGTAGAGTCCGGTATTTCAAAGGCATGCCAGAGCGCATCGTTCTTATTAGCTTTACATAATGCACATTATCGTGCATTACGAATGGACGCTCCACACAACGGGTCGCACAAAGGAAACTCCGCCGGCGGCCCTCACGGCCGACGGCGGAGTTCTTGAGCCAGCTCAGCTGCGGGATGGGCGCCGATGGCCTCGTCGCCGAATGCCCGGCCCCATTCCCTACTTGACCAGACTCATCATGTTGAACATAGGCAGATACATGGAGATGACGATCAGACCCACGAGTCCGCCCACGAAGACCATCATGATCGGCTCGATGATGGAGGTCAGCGCCTTCACCGCGGCGTCGACCTCATCTTCGTAGAAGTCGGCGATCTTGTTGAGCATGGAGTCGAGTGCCCCGGTCTCTTCCCCGATGGAGATCATCTGAGTGACCATCGGGGGGAATACGGATGCGCGAGCCAGTGGCCGCGCGATCGATTCACCGCTGCGCACGCTTTCCTTGACGTCCACCATCGACTCCTCGATCACGCTGTTACCGGAGGTCTTCCCTGTGATCTCGATCGCCTGCAGGATAGGAACGCCGGAGCTCACGAGCGTGGCCAGGGTCCGACTGAAGCGGGCCACGGCGATCTTCTGTATGACCGGCCCCACTTTCATGGGGAGTTTGAGCTTCAGCCGGTCCCAGCCTCGTCGGCCCTGCTCGGTGTTCTTGAGCCGCACAAGAGCCCAGATCATGAGGATGAGAGCTGGGAACACTATGAACCAATAGCCTTTGAGCACGCCGCTGATGTCCATCATCATGCGGGTCAACGACGGTAGCTCGCCCCCCAGATCCTTGTACATGTTCGCGAAGATAGGGATGATGAACAGCAGCATGCCCAACATGACCATGATCGCGAACGCCGCTATCACGATGGGATAGGTCATCGCGGATTTGACAGCCCGGCGGAGACTGTCGTCCTTCTCCAGTTGGTTGGCCAGTCGCATCAACGTCTCGTCGAGAGCGCCGCCGGCCTCGCCGGCTCTGACCATGGACACGTAGAGACGGTCAAAAGCCGCCGGGTGCTTGCTCATGGCATCCGAAAGCGGCATGCCCGCCTCGACATCCTCTTGCACCGCCTTGATTATCTTCTTGAAACGGGCATTGCCCGTCTGCTCTTCGAGCACATACAAGGCCCGCAGTACCGCGAGCCCCGAGTTGATCATGGTCGCGAACTGACGCGCAAAGACCGCTTTGTCCCGGGTCTTGATGCGCATCGAGCTTTCGAAGAGCTCGGAGATATTCGGCAGGCTCCGTTTTTCCTCCAGACGGAGCACCGTCAAGCCCTTGCGTCGCAGTTCGGCGACTACCGCGGACTTAGAATCGCCGGTCACTTCGCCCGAAAACGAACCGGCCCGATCCTTCCTGGCTGTGTAGATGTAGGTTGCCACGCCGCCCCGCTCCTCCGTTGGTGTCTGTGTCAGCCTGCTGGCTTCTCACTCGTTCTATCGGCTATTCGCGCCAAACTCTCAAGTCGGTATCGCACGACGAGCCTCCCCCGCTCCGCTGGTGCCCATCGCTCACTTGTGAAGCATTGCTCAAGCTGCGCCGGCCAGCAGCAGTCTCTCGAGTTCATCCGGGACCGATGAACGCCGGATCGCAAGATCTCTGGTTATCTGACCCCTGCGGACCAGATCGGCCAGGGACGTGTTCATCGTCTGCATCCCCTGCGGGCCCCCCGTCTGCATGACGGTATAGAGCTGATGGGTCTTGCCCTCTCGGATGAGGTTCCGGCAGGCGGGTGTGGCTATCAACACCTCGCAGGCAGCCACCCTCCCCTCCCGGGAGGCCTTGGGCAACAACTGCTGCGTCACGATGCCCTCTAGGGTCGCTGCTATCTGCACCCGGATCTGCTCCTGCTGGTGCGGAGGGAAGACGTCGACCATGCGGTCGATGGTCTGGGGACAGTCCTGCGTGTGCAGCGTCGCGAACACGAGGTGTCCGGTCTCTGCCGCCGTGAGAGCGATCTGGATGGTCTCGAGGTCCCTCATCTCCCCGATGAGGATGATGTCGGGATCTTGCCGCAGGGCGGAGCGGAGGGCAATCGGGAAGCCCTTCGTATCGTTGCCCACTTCCCTCTGGATGACCACGCAACGCTTGTGACTGTGCAGGAACTCGATGGGATCTTCGATGGTCACTATGTGATCGGCACGGGCGCCGTTTATCTCATCGATGATGGCCGCCAAAGTGGTCGACTTACCCGAACCCGTGGGACCGGTGACCAGCACGAACCCCCGCGGCTTATGACAGAAAGAGTGAATGACCTTGGGCAATCCCAGCTCTTCGATGGTCTTGATCCCGGTCGGCACCAGCCTGAAGGCCCCCCCCACTGTCCCTCGCTGGAAATGGGCGTTGACGCGGAAACGCGCGTGCCCGTAGAGCGAGTAGGAGAAATCCACTTCCCAGTCGGTCTCCAGTCTCTGGCGCTGATCCTGAGAGAGAATGCTGTAGATCAGTTCTCGAGCCTCGCTGGCCTCGAGCGCCGGATAGTCCAGGCTCTGCAGATGTCCGTCGATCCGTACGACCGGCGGTACCCCCACCGCCAGATGGAGATCGGACGCCTTCCTGTTCACCACTTCCTTCAGAATCTCAGCCATGTCCATGGCCCCAGCCCCTTACGCCGAGTGCTTGATCGACCCTACACGATGACCCGGGAGATCTCCTCTATGCTCGTCAAACCCTGGAGCACGCGCTCGAGGCCGTCTTCCCGGAGGGTGCCCATGCCTTCTGCATGCGCCACCCGCCCTATCTCATCGGCACTCTTGCGCTCGACAATGAGTCTTTCTATTGCCTCGCTTACCGGCATGATCTCGTATATGCCGAGCCGGCCCTTGTATCCAGTCGTGCTGCAGCGGCTGCAGCCTGTCGCTCGATAGAGCGTGATTCCCTTCCAGTTCTTTACCGCTTCCTCGGGGAACTCAAGCCGCTCCAGCATCTCCTGAGTGGGTTTGTACTCCTCGCGACAATGCTCGCAGAGGCGCCGCACCAGCCGCTGGGCGATGACGCAATCGACCGCCGAAGCGGTGAGAAAGGGCTCGACCCCCATTTCCGTCAACCGGGATAGCGCGCCTGGGGCATTGTTGGTGTGGAGAGTGGAGAGCACGAGGTGCCCGGTCAAAGCCGACTCGATAGCTATCAGCGCCGTTTCCCTGTCCCGGATCTCGCCTACCATGATGATGTCGGGGTCGCAGCGCAGGATAGAGCGCAGCCCGGAGGCGAACGTCAGGCCGGCCTTGGGGTTGATCTGTACCTGATTGATCCCCGCCAGCCGGTATTCCACCGGGTCTTCGACTGTGATGATGTTCTTTTCCGGCGTGTTCAGGATGTTGAGCGTGCCGTATAGCGTCGTCGACTTCCCCGAGCCGGTGGGCCCGGTGACCATCACGGCGCCGTACGGCTTCATGAAAGAACGCTTGTAGCGGGCCAGGGCAGCGTCGGAGAACCCCAGTTCCTCGAGACGCAGCATCACGTTCGATCGATCCAGCAACCGTATGACGATCTTCTCCCCGTAGACCGTGGGCAGAGAGGCCACTCTCATGTCGATCGGCCTACCCCCCACCGTGAGCCCGATCCGCCCATCCTGCGGTACCCGGCGTTCAGCGATGTCCAGGTCGGCCATGATCTTGAGGCGCGACACCACTCCAGCCTGAAGCCGCTTGGGGATGGTCATGATCTCGTGGAGCACACCGTCGTGCCGGAATCTGATGAGTAGCTCTTTCGCCTGGGGCTCGAAATGGACGTCGGAAGCTCCCTCGTCGGCCGCTCGGGCCAGCACCCCATTCACGAGCTTGACGACCGGGGCGGCATCGACCTGTTCCCTGATGTCGCGTAGCTCGTCCAGGCTGGGCTCGTCTTCGGAATCGTGCCCCCTGCCTCCCAGGTGCTCCGAGATCTGCTCGTCCGCGCGCCTCATCTTGCCCAGCATCGCGACGATGTCTTCGCTGCTGGAGATGGCCGGTTCTATGTCGAAACCCGTGAGGATCCTCAGGTCGTCGATGGCGACGATGTTGGAGGGATCGGCCATAGCCACGAGCAGCGTGTGCTCGTCGACGAAGCTGACGGGGATGGCGGAGTAGCGACGAGCGTCTTTCTCCGAGATGAGGTCGGAGGCGACCGGATCGATCTTGATACTGCCCAGATCCAGATACTTGATGCCCAGACGCCGCGAGAGCGCTTCCATGAGGTCGTTCTTGGTCACCCAGCCGCGAGCAACGGCTATGTCACCGACGCGAAGATGAGAGACGTGCTTCTCGGCAAGGATCTGATCGATCTGTTCCTGAGTGAGCAGGCCCATCTCGACAAACACTTCCCCGACCCGCTTGCCTACCAGCTTCTGCTCGGGGTTCTCCTCTCTGGCTGCCTGCATGGGTTGCATTCACCTTTCGTGCCGATCGAGACTCTCCCGCATCGCCTCCACGGGCGGCTCGAGGCCGGTCCACAGGCGATACGAATCGGCCGCCTGCATCACCAGCATCTCTCTGCCATCGAGAGCAATCGCGCCTCTTGCCGCGGCCGTGGCCACCAGAGTGGTGGAGTGCGGGCTGTAGACCACATCCATCACCAGGTGGTGGCTGTCCAGAATATCGACAGGAACGGCCGACTCCTTGACCGAAGGAGGAAGGCCCACGGAGGTTGCGTTGACCACCAGGTCGGCGCCTCGGGCTACGGCCCTCAGGTCGGCGGCGGCCACCACTTCACAGCGAGACTCGCCCCAGAGTCGCGCCGACTCACGAAGCGAGACCGAACGCTCCTGAGTGCGGTTGTGGATCAGTATCTCGGCCGCGCGGTCCTCGCTCAAGGCCGCCACGACCGCTCGAGCCGCCCCCCCGGCGCCCACGACGAGACAACGAAGGTCGCGGGCGCCTTCTGCGCGGATCGTGCGCAAGGCCGCCAGGAATCCGGCCACGTCCGTGTTGTAGCCGACCAGACTGCCTTGATCGTTGACGATCGTGTTCACCGCCCCCAGGCGCGCTGCCCGCGGATCCACTACATCCAACAGGGGGACCACTTCCTCCTTGTGAGGCAGAGTGACGTTCGCCCCTCTCATCCCGAAGGCCCTTAGGCCCTCCACGGCCTGTCTCAGCCGGTCGGGATACACGTCGAAGGCCAGGTAGACCATGTCGATGTTGTGCGCGCGAAAGGCAGCATTGTGCATCCGGGGAGATAGAGAATGGGTCACTGGATGACCCAGCACGGCCACCAGGCCGGTGCGGGCCGTGACATCGAGAGATCTCGCTTCCATGGGATATCACCTCCGGCGATGGTCGGTGCCTCATACGCACAGACTAGCGCACCCTGGAGGGATGCGGCCTATGACCTAAGTAAGAGACTGGTCCGTGCCCCCAAGGGGCCGCGGCTACTGGGAAGGGGCGTTCTCCTTGGCCTGGAGAAATTCCTCGTAGTCCGCGGTGAAGAAGTGATTGCCGTCCGTATCTTCAAGAACGTAGTAGAGATAGTCCACTGCGGCCGGCTCCAGAGCAGCGCGCAGGGCGTCCACGCCCGGACTGCAAATGGGGGTCGGCGGAAGACCCTTGAAGATGCGGGTGTTATAGGGCGAGTCGACCTCCAGGTCCTCACTGGTCAGGGGTCCCGTCCACTTGTCGACCGCATAGCGCACGGTGGCGTCGATGCCCAGGGTCATATCTTCCTTGATCCGGTTACGGATCACAGCCGAGATCAGCGGCCTCTCCTTGGCGATGCTTGCCTCCTTCTCGATCAAAGAGGCCACGACGACGACCTCATACGGGGTGAGCCCGAGAGCCTCCGCCTTCTCCCACGGAAGCGAAGCCGTTTTCGCCTCGAAGGCGGCCAGTTGAGCGCCGATCAACTCCGTGGCGCCGTCTCCGATGAGTAAGAAGTAGGTACTGGGAAACAGCAGACCCTCCAAAGTCGTAACCTCGGGTACCTCACCCCCGACGGCGGGGACGACGAACTCCTCCGGCTTTGACGCCAGATCGGCGTAGTCGTCGCCGTTGATGGTCCCCTCCTCATCCAGCAATTCCGCCGTCTGGCTGATGGCCAGACCCTCGGGAATGGTCAGCCTAAAACTGCTCGACCCTTCGCCCCTCTCCAGCGCGTCGACGACCTCGATCAACTCCAAGTCACTCGCGAACCGGTAGGTACCCGGACGCAATTTGCCTTCGCTTCCTCGCGACTTGACAAGGTCGACGAAGGCCGAGGAGGACTCTATCACCCCTTCCTCCTCCAGTACTTTCCCCACCTGCGTGGCCGTCATTCCGGAGGAGATGACCACTCTGATCGTCGGGTTCTCCGCCGCCTGAGTGGTGCTGGTCGTGGATCGCTCCTGCACCCAACTGACCCCTCTGTCGACGACATAAGCCACGATGGAGATGCTCGCGACGAAAGCGATAACGATGAGGATCCGGGTGATCCATCGTCTGCGCCGGCGGTCACCGGGCCCCCAGGGATCGCCGCTAACGCCCGGACCCGATGGCCACTGCGAGGACGGTGGTCGTGAGGGATAGCTCATTCGTCTCTCCTCCGGCTTGCTCGAGAGTCCAGATAGCTCTGCAGAATGTAGCAGGCGGCTACGGAGTCCTGCGGGCGTCTCCTGCTCCTTCCCCTTTCCGCCAGCTTCGAAGTGAACCGCTCGTCCCAGGTGACGACGGGCACCGGCGAACGTCCCGTCAAGGCTTCCACGAACACCAGGACGCCCTCGTACTGAGGATTGGTCCCGCCCGACAAGGGTCGGGGCAGCCCCACTACGATCTGGGCCACGTCGTGTTCCTCAGCCACCTGCATGATCTTCTGAAGCAGTTGTTCCTCGTTTCGTTCCTCCAGGACTTCCAGCGGCGAGCACGCCACCTCGTGGGGATCGGACAAGGCAAGCCCGGTTCGGGAGCGCCCCAGATCCACTCCCAGTACGCGCATTCACCCACCAAGGGCGGCCAGCACGGCATCGCGCGCAGCCGCCACCGCTTCCGGGAGCTTCGTGGGATCCCCTCCCCCCCCGCGACCCAACTGCCGGGTGCCTCCACCACCGCCCTGGAACTCGCGAGCGGAGCCTTTGACGATCTGACCGGCGTCGACATTATCTAGCCCCTGGCTGACACTGACCACCAAGGTTGCTTTGCCCTGCAGATCGGCGCCGAGAGCCACTACGCCAGGTTGGATACGATCTCGGACCCGGTCGACCAACGAAAGCATATGGTCCATGTCTCTGGCTTCCACTACCCCCGTGACAAGAGAGACTCCATCCCGCTTCTCGGCGCTATCGACCAGGGAGCCCACTACGTCCACGGTCGTACGGGAGAGGAGGTGCTTGACCTCCGCCTCCAGCGCCTCCACTCTCGCCTGCAGCTTGACCACCGAAGCCGGCAGCTGGTCTTCAGTAGCGCCGAGCGCACCGGCCGTCTCCGCCACCAGGGCATCCCGCCCCCGGTAATAGGCCACCGCCGCCCGTCCGGATAAGGCCTCGATCCGGCGCACATTGGCCCCCACGCTGCCTTCGGATACGATCTTGAAGATCCCCAGCTCGCTGGTACCACCCACGTGTGTACCCCCACAGAGCTCGCGACTGAAATCGTCGACCTCCACGACCCGCACGAATTCTCCGTATTTCTCGCCGAAGAGTGCGACTGCTCCCAGATCGCGGGCGTGCTCCAGGCTGGTCGTGAAAGCCCGCACAGGATGGTTCTCGACGATGCGCCGATTGACGAGGTCCTCGATCTCCCCAAGGCGCTTCGCTCCAAGCGGCTCATGGTAGGCAAAGTCGAAGCGGAGCTTGTCGGCCCGCACGGAGGAACCGGCCTGCGTGACGTCTTTGCCCAGGCGAGCCCGGAGGGCATAGTGAAGCAGATGAGTAGCCGTGTGATTGGCCGCCACGTCGTGACGGTGGCTTGAAGATAGGACGGCCTTCACCCGGGTGTTCGCCTCGATCCTCCCCTCAAGCACACGGGCCACTATGACCTGGACCTGTCCATGGGACTGCACGTCCACCACCTCGGCCTCGCCGGTCTCGGACTCGATCAGGCCCGTGTCCGCGGTCTGCCCCCCCATCTCCGCATAGAAGGGGCTCTCTCGCAACGCCACCAGCACTCGGCCGTCGTCGAGGGCTTCGATCCTTTCGACCACCGTGTAGAGGTCCTCGTGTTCATATCCTTTGAACTCAGTCGGGTGAACCGTCTCCCGAGCGAACCGCGCGATGACATCCTGATAGGCTCCCCCGCCTTTGTGGGCCTCTCGAGCGCGGTTCCGCTGGTCTTCCATGGCTGTCTCGAACTCCCCGAGGTTCAAACTAAGACCCTGCTCTTCGACCAGCTCCCGAGTCACTTCGACAGGGAATCCGTAGGTATCGTGCAGCTGGAACGCTACCGCCGCGGGGAAGACGCTCGCACCTTCGTCTTTCGCCCTGGCGATCGCCTCTTCCACCAACACCAGTCCCTGATCGAGCGTGCGGTTGAAACGCTCTTCCTCCGAGTGGACCACGCGCAGGATGGTGTCCCGCCGTTCGCCCAGTTCCGGGTAGACCCCGCCCATGAGCTCGATGGTGCGGGCCGCGAAACGCCGAAGGAGCGGGGGTTCCATACCGGCCGATCGACTGAAACGGGCCGCCCGTCGGATGACCCGTCTCAAGACGTATCCCCGGCCCTCGTTGCTCGGAAGGACGCCATCGGCTACCAGGAAGGTCATGGCCCGGGAGTGATCGGCCAGAACCCGCAGAGCCACATCGACCTTCTCGTCATCGCCGAACCGCTTGGTCGCCACTTCTTCCCCCAGCTCTATCAGGGGTTTCAGAAGATCGGTGAGGAAAACCGATGAGACCCCTTGCATGATGGCGGCCACCCGCTCTAATCCCATCCCCGTGTCGATGTTCTGGGCCGGTAGCGGCGACAGACGCCGGTTTTCGTCCATGTTGTAGCCGGTGAAGACCAGATTCCAGTACTCCACGTAGCGGTCGCACTCGCAGCCCGGACGACAATCTGGGTCGGAGCAGCCGTGTTCGGGCCCTCGATCGTAGTACAGCTCAGAACAGGGCCCGCAGGGTCCGGTAGGCCCCACTGGGCCCCAGAAGTTCGCACTCCGGGGAAGACCCACCATCCTGTCCGCGGGAACCCCCAG
>Ga0209254_10002093_pt1 | contig 18102 bp, 14 predicted proteins | sample FrelakmetDIP11DI_FD_187148 | JGI IMG/M metagenome (GOLD analysis project Ga0209254, IMG submission 187148) | Freshwater lake sediment microbial communities from the University of Notre Dame, USA, for methane emissions studies - DIP11 DI (SPAdes)... | ecosystem: Environmental > Aquatic >...
GGCATGGGGCATGGGGCATGGGGCATGGAGCATGGGGCATGGGGCATGGGGCATGGGGCATGGGGCATGGGGCATGGGGCATGGAGCTTGGAGCGAAGAGAGTAGAGAGTAAAGCGTAGAGCGTAGAGCGTAGAGAAAGATGAGGGCACTAAACAAGGAACTTTACCGGTTGATGAAACTGCTGAGTTCACCCATAAAGATCCAGGAGTTCCTGGATTCAATTCCATATAACACTACCAAGCGTACTCTTTCGCCCCTGCTGGTGATGAAGGAACGCATGGCGCATTGCATGGACGGCGGAATGTTTGCTGCATCAGCCCTGCGGCGGCTGGGGTACCCCCCGCTGATCGTTGACCTGACAGCAGAGAACGATGATGACCATATTATCGCCGTCTTCCGTGAAGGAAACTGCTGGGGCGCCATAGCCAAATCAAATACCACGGTCCTTCGGTTCCGCGAACCGGTCTACCGCTCTTTGCGTGAGCTGGCAATGTCATATTTCGATGTGTATTACAATCTTAATTCACAGAAAACCCTCAGGGGCTACTCAAGAGCGATGGATCTGTCTCGGTTTGACGACCGTAACTGGGAAACGACCGGGGAGGACCTGGAATTTATCGGAGACTGTACATATAAGATAAGACACTATCCCCTGGTGACCAAAAAGCAGATAAGGTCTCTCAATAAGGTACCGAAATATCTCTATGACGCAGGTTTTGCCGGTGCGGATATGGACGGTCTCTTCAAGCCCCAGTAGTCCATAAAGTCTGAAATCTGAAGGTCTGAGGTCTTAAGGTCTGAAAGAAAAAACCCCTCGGGCGAGGGGCTCTTTGCATTTAGAGATTATGCTTTTTCACAAAATCATCTATCACCTCTTCAAGGTTGGGGTTGCCGATCTCCTGGAGGTCATACCAGACCCTGGTGTTCGGTTTCCTGATCTTGATTATTCGGTTCAGATCGATCGGAGTACCTATGACCACTGAATCACAGTCGGTGTTGTTTATTGTTGTCTCAAGGTCCTTCAGCTGTTGCTCGCCATAACCCATTGCCGGCAGGAGAGTGCCTATTTCAGGATATTTCTCGAAGGTCTCTGTGAGCCTGCCGACAGTGAAAGGTCTCGGGTCAACCAGCGTTGCAGCGCCAAACTTCCGTGCAGCGACAACTCCGGCACCAATCTTCATCTCACCATGCGTAAGTGTGGGGCCATCCTCGACAACCAGCACGCGTTTGCCTTTTATCACTGACGGATCATCCACTTTTATAGGCGAGGCCCCGTCAATGACTATAGCTTTCGGAGCAACCTTTTCAATGCTCTCGCGAACGGTCTGTATGTCTTCAGGAGCAGCGCTGTCCATCTTGTTTATCACAACCACGTCAGCGAGACGTAGTGTTACCTCACCCGGGTAATACCTCAGCTCGTGTCCTGCACGGTGAGGATCAGTAACCGTTATCATCAGATCCGGGTTGTAAAACGGGAAGTCGTTGTTTCCGCCGTCCCACAATATCACATCACATCCTGCCGGATCATTCTCCGCAGCCCTGAGAATAGCTTCATAATCAACCCCGGCATAAATGACATTGCCGCGTATCACATGGGGTTCGTATTCCTCCATCTCCTCTAAGGTGCATTTGTGCTTCTCAAGATCAGATACAACGGCAAAGCGCTGAACCTTCTGTTCGACAAGGTTGCCGTAAGGCATCGGATGGCGTACTGCCACGACCTTGAGACCCTTTTTCATCAGCAGTTCAATGACCCTTCTCGATGTCTGGCTCTTGCCGCACCCTGTGCGGATAGCTCCGACAGCAATAACCGGTCTGGTGCTTTTCACCATGGTTTCTCTCCATCCGAGTAACATGAAATTGGCTCCTGCGGCATTGACAACAGCACTTGCCGCCATCACCCACTGGTATGGGACATCACTGTATGCGAAGACACAATCGACAACCTCAAGATCTTTAATCAGCTTCGGCAGATCATTCTCTGAATAGATCGGGATGCCCGAAGGATAAAGCTTACCTGCGAGTTCGGCAGGATATTTTCTGCCATCGATATCAGGTATCTGGGCAGCCGTGAAAGCTACAACATTGTAAAGCTCATTATCACGGAAATAAGTATTGAAGTTGTGGAAATCCCTGCCAGCAGCTCCAATAATGATCACATTCCTTTTTAACATAAAACCTCCTGGTTAAATTATTGTTAATTATTAAATATTGTCGGTCAACGGGGTCATCGGTATTCGGCAAATTTATAATTTGTAACTGAATTTAGATGTGATATAAATCAGTATAATTCTTTCTTTATAATTCGCATAATATTTTGATAATATGTAAGTTAATAAATGTAAGGGGTTTTATTGATTAAAATTCCTCTTAATATTTTAAACCTCAGTTTATTGACAGGATCTTTATTGTAACTTTTCAGGATGAATGTCCTTGCCCATATATACCTCTCAGGCGACTCGGATAATATAATTATTGGGAACTATATAGGCGACTATGTCAAAGGTCGTGATTATCTGAAATATCCTGAAAGTATCCGTAAGGGCATCATCCTGCATCGTCACATCGACGACTTCACAGACAGGCATCCCGTGGTGCACCGCAGCAAGCTTCACTTCACAGGCAAGTACCGGAAATATGCAGGTGTAATCGTTGACATCCTCTATGATCATTATCTCACCAGGGAGTGGGATCTTTTTTCAAGGCGGCCTCTTGAGAGTGTGACATATAACTTCTACAGGGCCATGGTAAATAACTTCGAGATATTGCCTGAAAATGTCCGTGATAAGATGCCCTTCTTTATCATTGACAACTGGCTTGAGACCTATCAGACCAGGTCTGGTATCAGGAGGGTTCTGAAAACGCTTAGTTCTGTGACTTCGCTGCCAAAAGAAACAAGATGGGCAATGAGGACATGGAAGAAACAATACTATCCAATTGAAGAGGACTTTATGGAGTTCTTTCCCCAGCTGATAAACTATGTCGAAACGGAGTTCGGGATAGTGTTGTCTCCGGGCATCAGTATGCCGTTCTGATTACCCGAGGTATTCTGTTCTTCCTGCATCAAGCCTGACAAAGACAAACAGGAGTATGGTAAATCCCCACAGGGAGCTTCCGCCGTAGCTAAAGAAAGGCAAAGGAATGCCTATTACGGGCATAACCCCGATCGTCATTCCTATGTTAACGAAAAAGTGGACCAGAAACAGTGCAAAAACACTGTATCCGTAAGCGCGGATAAAAGGCGTCCGCTGTCTCTCGGCCAGTATCAAAAGTCTCAATAACAACCAGACAAACAATCCGATGACCAGGGCCGATCCCAGGAAACCCCATTCTTCCCCGACAGTACAGAAGATAAAATCAGTACTCTGTTCCGGCACAAATTTGAACTTGGTCTGCGTGCCGTTAAGGTAACCCTTGCCTGAAAAACCTCCTGACCCGATGGATATCAGCGACTGGTTCAGGTTATATCCTTCACCGTAAGGGTCAGAATCCAACCCCATCATAATATTGATTCGGTCCTGCTGATGCGGTTTGAGTATTTCGTGGAAAGCATAGTTAACTGTAAAAAGATAGAGTATTCCGCAGAGGAGGAAGGCATAAATGATTGCGGGATTTTTCAGTTTATGCCAGTAGGTATACCATCCGTATACCGCTCCTGCCATCACTACTGCTATAACGATAACAATATCCGTTCCGACGTCAAGGAGATAGTGTCCGAGCAGGAATGAGACACCGCCTGTGACAGTCATCACCATCATTGCCTTCAGCATGGTCGGGAATCCTGAGACAACTATAAGTATTATGAATGACACCGCAATAATTCCGAGTGCCATCGGGACAGTTCCGAAGATGAGGGTCAGAAGAAACAATACCACGGCCAGTACAGCCGAAATAAAGACGTAAAGGCTCATCCCTTCACGGAAGAGAACAATAAAGAAGGCAAAATATGTGACCACTGAACCCATGTCAGGCTGGAGGGCAATAAGCATGACAGGACCCATTATAATTGCTGTCGCCGGCGCCATGACCTTGAAACCGCTGGCTTGCCTTCGTGCATTGAGGAATGATGCAAGGGCAAGCCCTGTACCAAACTTGGCAAATTCTGACGGCTGGATGCTGAAAGGTCCTATCTCAAACCATGCTTTGGCACCGTTTATCTCATTACCCACAACCAGGACAAGAAGAAGGAGAAGGATGAAAAAACCATAAATGAACCAGGCAAAAAAGAAATACAGTTTATTGTCGGTTACAATTACAAAGACAGCAAGAACCACAGCAGCAACTATCCAAAGAAGCTGTTTGCCGTATCGTTGTGACAGGTCGAATATGCTTGTATGATTCTCATTGTAAACCGCTGCATAAATATTCAGCCACCCCATTATCATCATCACAGCCCACAACATCACGGTAACCCAGTCGAGCCTGCTCAGTATATTACTATTCTTTTGCATCCGGCTTGATTACAAGTTTAAGTACATAGTCCTCAAGATATTTCCTTTTTATATTGTCTGTAAGGTACTTTTCTATCAACAGGCTGGCAATAGGAGCGGCAAAGGTGGAGCCGAAACCGGCGTTCTCAACGTAAACGGCTATGGCTATCTGTGGATTATCTTTCGGCGCAAAGGCCACGAATATTGAATGGTCCTTGCCGTGGGGATTCTGTGCTGTACCCGTTTTGCCGCAGATAATAATGCTGTCGAGTTTTGCACCCCGGGCTGTAGACCCCGGTCCTCCGTTGACAGCGCCTTCCATACCTTCAACCAGCGGTTCGAAGTTCTGCGGAGAGATGCCGGTTATATATTTCTGTGTATAGAGTGGTGCCGGTGCCCCGTCATTTCCTATTTTTTTTATCACGTGAGGTATATAAAACGATCCTCTGTTGGCAATGACGGTAGCCATATTGGCCATCTGCAGCGGAGTGGCGCCAATCTCCCCCTGCCCAATTGCCAGTGAAATGACTGTAAGCGCTTTCCACCTGTCCTTGCCGTAATACCTGTCATAGTAAGAACGTGCCGGGATAAACCCTGATAGTTCATTTGGAAGGTCAATGCCGAGCTTGTTGCCAAAACCACAGGCGACAAGATAATCTCTCCAGTGATCAAACGATTCTCCCACGGATGCGTATTTTGGATTCTCCAGGGTGCGCCTGAAAGCATTGCAGAACCATGCGTTACATGACATACTGACTGCGTGGGGAAGGTCATTCGGCGAGCTGTGCGTATGACATCCCACCGTGATCGGTCCGGCATGGTATCCGTTGCTGCACCCGAACAGCGTTGAGGGGTATATCACACCCTCCTGTAGCCCGATAAGGCCATTCATGATCTTGAAGGTTGATCCCGGGGGATATGATGCCATCAGCGCCCTGTCAAAGAGAGGTTTGACAGTGTCAGCCTGCAACCGTGCGAAATTGTCAGATCTGATCCTTCCTACAAGCAGTGAAGGATCATAGGAGGGTGACGATACCAGGGCAAGTATCTCACCGGTGGAAGGCTCAATAGCTACAATTGAACCGGTCTTGTTTAACATCAGTTTCTCACCGTACTCCTGCAGATCAAGATCAATAGTGGACCAGAGATTGGTACCCGGAATTGCAGTGGTATCAAATCTGCCATCGGCATACGAACCCTTGATGTTATTATGGACATCAACAAGAAGTATATTAACCCCCTTCCTTCCCCGCAGCTGTTCCTCATATGTCTTTTCAATCCCGCTGGTGCCAATATAATCGCCTGACCTGTAATACTTGTTCCTGGCAAGCAATTTGTCGTCAACTTCACCGACATAACCCAGAAGATGTGCCCCGACCGGGGCGGTATATTTCCTCAGTGTCCTGGCCTGCACATAAAACCCCGGAAACTTATAGAGTTCTTCCTGGAGGGTACCGTAAGTTTCTGACGAGATCATCTTCATGAACACCGACGGAGCCCGACGTGAGTATTTCACTGCTGCCTTCATCCTGCCCCTGAAATCTCCAATTGTTATTCCCAGTATACTGTTGAACCTTGCTGTATCAAACGCACTTGTCTGGATTGGTATAACAAGAAGGTCATACGCGGCCTGATTATAGACGATCAGTTTTCCGTTACGGTCATATATGAGTCCGCGCGCAGGGTATTGCGTGATGGAGCGGAGTGCATTATTTGCTGCAGAGACGCGGTAGGTCTTATCTACGATCTGAATATAGAAGAGCCTGATGATCAGAATGGCAGCTGCAACAATGACCAGGGCCATCAGGATATACTTCCTGTTTGCATAACGGTCTTTCATGACTGCCCGCTCATCTTCGTGGTCTGATGATATCAAAAAGGATAATAAAGAATGTCGTTACCAATGTGCTTAGTAACACCCGCAGTATGGTATGAAAGAAGTTCGTGAAGCTGAAGACCTCCACAAAGAAGAGGGAGAAATGATGTATAAACACCACGGTAACGGTGTAAATAAAGAACCATCGCAGGCCACTGTTATGAGACGAGGGTGACATCTCCGGATCAGATGCCTCTGCAGTGATGTTGAGTGACAGCACCCACGGCCGTGCGAAACCTGCCATGACAGTTGCAAATGCATGCACTCCCATTGTGCCTGCAAAAATATCAATTACAATTCCTGTCATAAAAGAAAGGAGGAGAAGTATCCATGTGGGTATGGCCATCGGCAGGATCAGAATGAACATCACATAGACATACGGGTTCACGAAACCACTAAACTGTATATTATTGAATATCAGCAGCTGCAGTACGATGAGCACTGCGAATGAAATCATATACCGGAACCGCCTATTCATTTGTAACCTCCTTTTCAAGGTTCTCTCTCTCATTTCTGGAGAGGTTACCGATAAGGTACACATCGGTCAGTTTCTTGAAATCGGCCGAGAGCAGGACCTTCAGGGTCACAAAGTCGCCACCCCTTTTCTGGTCGCCGGTAAGAGTGCCTATCATAAGTCCCGGAGGATATATTGCTGAAAAGCCGCTTGTCACGATTGTGTCTCCCTCTGCGACAGCCACATGATGAGGTATTTCCGACAACTGTGCATACCGGTGGTTTCTGCCGTCCCAGGCCAGTGAACCGAAATAATCATTTCGTGCAATGCTGGCACTGAGCTTGAAACTAGTATTAAGCAGTGACATGGCGACTGAGTAATTGCGTGATACCCCGACTACTACCCCAACCACTCCTTTGGAGGAGGCTACGCCCATGCCTGTTGTAACGCCATGACGGGCACCCTTATCAAGAGTGATGAAATTCTTCTGCTTGTTTACTGAATTATTTATCACCACTGCATTCAGGTAGTTGTATCTTATTCCTGAAAGGGTATCATTTATTGAAGTTAAGCCGGTTTGCGGCACTGCTGCCAGGTTCTCAATACGGCGCCTGAGCATCAGGTTCTCGGTGACAAGCTCCTTATTGACCTCCCGGAGATTGAAATACGCATGGCCCTTCTCTATCCTTTTAGACACAAAGCCGTTAATACTCCGGGCCACACCGTATGCAACCGACTGGTGATAATCATGAGAAGATGAGATCATGACCAGAGCCACTGCTTCCAGTATGAAAAAAATAATCAGGTTTTTATACCTGAGCAGGAAGTTCAGCAGGCTTCTCATTCATGCAATTGCTTATCTCATCAGGAAAGGATACTTTTCAACATTCTTAAGTGCTACACCTGTGCCTCTTACCACAGCGTGGAGCGGATCTTCGGAAACCCTGAACGGAATATTTATCTTATCTGTCAGGCGTTTGTCGAGGCCTCTCAGCAGAGCTCCCCCGCCGGCTAGGAACACTCCCCTGTTAACTATATCAGCGTACAGTTCAGGAGGTGTCTGTTCAAGGACCTGGAGCACCGAAGCCTCAATTTTTGTCAGTGACTTGTCAAGGCAATAGGCAATCTCCTGATATGAAACAGGTATCTCTATGGGCAGTGAAGTCATAAGGTTCGGTCCGCGCACCACAAAATCAGCAGGCGGGTTATCGATATCTGGCAGTGCAGCACCTACGGCAATTTTAATATCCTCAGCTGTTTTTTCACCTATTTTTATGTTATGCTGATGTCTCATGTAAGCCTGTATATCAGACGTGAATCCGTCTCCTGCGACACGTATGGACCTGTTGCAGACAATGCCTCCGAGGGCGATGACAGCGATCTCCGTTGTTCCTCCACCGATATCCACTACCATGCATCCTTCCGGCGCCTCAACATCCAGGCCTATACCTATTGCGGCAGCCATGGGCTCATAGATGAGATAAACATCCCTTCCACCTGCATGCTCTGATGAGTCGCGCACAGCCCTTATCTCAACCTCTGTGCTGCCGCACGGAATGCCCACCACCATTTTGAGTGACGGGGAAAAAAATTTAGGACCTGTATTGATCATCTTGATCATACCCCTGATCATCAGCTCAGCAGCATTGAAGTCTGCAATCACACCATCCCTGAGTGGCCTGATGACACGTATGTTCTCATGTGTTCTGCCGTGCATCTGGCGGGCTTTTTCGCCTATGGCGATCAGCTTGCCCGTATTCCGGTCAATAGCCACTATTGACGGCTCGTCAACAACCAGCTTGTCGTTGGCAATTATATTAGTATTGGCTGTGCCAAGGTCTATTGCAACCTCCTGTGAAAGAAATGAAAATAAGCCCATGGATCTTTTATGAATATTCTGTTTATATGAATTAGTGTTTAAAATGTCTTATACCTGTAAAAACCATTGAAACATTGTTTTTATTGCAGTAATCAATAGATTCCTGATCTCTTACTGATCCGCCAGGCTGAACAATGGCTGTGATACCCGCCTCATGAGCAGTGGTAACCGAATCGGCGAACGGGAAAAATGCATCAGAAGCCATCACTGCTCCTTCAAGGGAAAGACCGAAGGCGCGGGCTTTGTCAATGGCCTGGCGAAGAGAATCGATCCTTGATGTCTGGCCTATCCCGCTGGCGCATAGCTGCCTGCCCTTTGCCAGCACGATTGCATTTGACCGGCTCTGCCTGACAATCCTGTTGGCAAAGACCATGTCTTTATACTCTTCGTAAGTCGGATGCCTCTCTGTGACAGGTTTCATATCTGCGGCAGTCTCATTTACTCTGTCGCGCTCCTGCCAGAGCACCCCTCCGAGCATTGACCTGAATGACACACTGTCGGCACGTGTCGATTTGCGGTTGAGGATAATTCTGTTCTTCTTCTGTTTAAGTATTTCAATTGCACCGGCGGTGTACGAAGGGGCCATCACCACCTCAAGAAAGATCTTGTCCATTTCGCCGGCGACAGTTTCATCAATAACCCTGTTCGTGATGGCCACCCCGCCGTATGCAGATACAGGGTCACAGGCCAGGGCGGATTCCCATGCTGTCTTTAAATCAGGACGCGATGCAATCCCGCATGCATTGTTATGCTTCATTATGGCACACGTGATCTCTTCGAACTCGTCAATGAGGGTAATGGCAGCATCAATATCAAGCAGGTTATTGTATGATATCTCCTTGCCGTGCAGCTGGTCGAAGATAAGCCCGGGATCACCGTAAAAGATACCTTTCTGATGCGGATTTTCACCGTAACGCAGCGGGTGTCCGGTCAGTATGCTCTGTTTAAATGCACTAACATCATTCCTCCGGTTAAACCAGTTGAAGATGGCAGTGTCATAATGTGAGGTCAGGTTAAAAGCCTCCAGAGCAAACCTGTAACGATCCTCTTCAGATACTACTCCTTCACCGCGGTCAAGGATTTGTAAAAGCGCATCATACTGCTTCCTGGAAGAGACGATGAGCACATCCGTATAGTTCTTTGCTCCCGCCCTGATCAGTGAAATACCGCCTATATCAATCTTTTCAATTATCTCCTGGTCAGAAGCGCCTGAGGCTACCGTCTCTTCAAAGGGGTAAAGGTCTACAATGACCAGATCGAAAAGGCGGATCTTATATTCAGCCACCTGTTTCATGTCAGTTTCATTATCCCGGCGCGCCAGGATGCCTCCGAATATTCCGGGATGAAGTGTCTTAACCCTTCCGCCAAGTATCGACGGATAAGTGGTTATATCCTCAACCCTGCCGGCACTGACTCCAGTCTTTGTAATGAACTCATACGATCCACCGGTGGAAACGACAGAAACGCCAAGGCTATCAAGCTTTTTCACGATAGCCTCGAGACCGTCTTTGTAAAAAACCGAAACAAAGGCGCTCTTTATTTTTATGTCACTCATAATCAGTAAATCAGGTAATCGTCCCCAAGATTTTTGCGATCGGATAAAAATAGATAAATTTTTTGATAAGCAATGTTTCCTTAAATAATTGAATAGATGAATTATTGGGGAGATATGAGTGTCTCATATTTGACTATCTTTGACAGTAAATTATGATTGGACCATGTGGCTGAAAATGTTTAAAGAGAGTTTTCTTTTTGCTTACAACTCTGTGTCAGTTAATAAATTCCGTACGTTTCTTTCACTGTTTGGGATTACAATAGGCATTGTTTCCATTATTTCAGTATTCACGGTTTTTGACTGGATGGAAAACGGGATAAGGACAAGCATTGAATCTTTGGGTGACAATACTATTTATATAGAAAAATGGCCATGGACCCCGGACCCTGACATCAAATGGTGGGATATCATGAAATGGCCTGCACCGTCAGCGGATGACTACGAGGCGATACTGAAGAGATCAAATTCAGCCAAGGCTGTATGCTTCACCGTATTTTCGGGCGAAACGATCAAATACCGCAGCAACTCCGTAAGCGATTCATATATAACAGCCGCGACTCATGACTTTGAGAAGGTAAGGTCATTCGAGATAGAAGATGGTCGTTATTTCACTGAATCGGAGTCGATGGCAGGCAAACCTGTTGCAATCATCGGCATTGAAATAAAAGATAAACTGTTTGATGATGTTAATCCTATAGGAAAGGAGATAACCATATCCGGGTACAAGGCTGAAGTTATCGGAGTGTTCAAGAAGGAGGGCAAGGGAGGACTGAGTGACAGCGGTATGGACGAGACCCTGCTGGTACCTGTGAATTTCAGCCGGCAGTTCATCAACTTCCGTCAGCCTTTCCTGAACACCGATGTAATGATCAGGGGAAAAGATGGGGTGTCAGTACAGCAGCTGTCCGATGAGATTACGATGATATTGCGTGCCGCCAGGCGACTCAGTCCCGAGGAGGTCAGCAATTTCTCTATTAACCAGGCCAGCCAGATAACCCAGACCCTTGAGCCTGTCTTTAAAGGGATAAACATAGCGGGATGGATCATCGGAGGATTTTCCATTCTTGTCGGTGGGTTCGGCATCGCCAACATAATGTTTGTATCCGTAAGGGAGCGCACAAGCATAATCGGCATTCAGATGGCCCTCGGTGCCAAGAGAAGATATATCCTTCTTCAGTTCCTGATCGAGTCAATGCTCCTCTCAATTACCGGGGGTATCCTGGGACTGATTATCGTCTTTCTGGGAACCCTGCTTGTGAATTATTTCTATAACCTCGATATGTTCCTGACAGCAGGCAATATCATCCTGGCAATAGGAATATCCGGCGCCATCGGTATCATTGCGGGATTTGCCCCGGCATCAGCCGCGGCAAAAATGAACCCTGTTGAAGCAATAGGGTATACATTCTGACATAAAAAAGGATTATCCGCAGGTATTATCTGTGGCCGGCGACCCAACTGGTCAGCTCTGCGAACTGCTCAACTGAGAGCTGCTCGGCTCTCAGTGACAGAAGAGGCATCGTACCCGCATCAGGACTGACCATCATCTTTACGGGGTTGCGGATCATCTTCCGGCGCTGATTGAAACAACGCTTGACAACACTGAAGAAGAGTTTCTCATCACAGTCAAGCCTTTTCCTGTCATTGCGTTTAAAATGTATGACGGCCGATTTGACCCTGGGCGGGGGTGAAAAGACATTCTCGCTTACGGTAAAGAGATATTCAATGTCATACCAGGCTTTGAGAAGCACGCTGAGAATCCCGTAAACACGACTTCCCGGGGCAGAGCAGATGCGCTCCGCCACTTCTTTCTGCACCATGCAGGTCACCTCCGTCACCGTGTCACGGTTGTCGAGGATCTTAAAGAAGATCTGGCTGGAAATATTGTAGGGGAAATTCCCAATTACAGCAATATTTCTGCCCATTGGCTGCAGGTCAAGTTCCAGGAAATCGCCGCTGATTATCTGACCAATACCCTCAATATTATTCTGCAGATATTCCACTAACCCGGCATCAATCTCCACCACTTTCAGTGAGGGGAAATTTCTGCCCACAAGGAACTGTGTCAGAATCCCCATACCCGGACCTACTTCTATCACGGCATCACATTCCGCAGCATCCAGAGAGTCTACTATAGCCGCAGCAATACTTTTGTCTTTCAGGAAGTGCTGACCCAGGTGCTTCTTGGCTCTTACTCCTTCATTTTTCATCGAAGCCCCTTCCTGACAGATTCGAAACCGGGGATATGTATTCGTTCAAGAAAATTTAACAACTTCCTGAGCAGGTCGAAATAAAGTATTAAAAAGAGTGTTGTGTTCGTCAACCATACAAAGAACAGGTTGAACCAGAGAGTTCCGATCCGGAGGTTGCCAATCATCTTGTAAGGAGCGTAAAAGTGAGCCCTTCCGATATGTGATAATGGCTCCATCAGCACCGGATCAGATTTCTGGATGATGCGGTCAGGTGTATCATACACCTTCTTCTGCACTGTACGGTTCAGAACAAGATCGGCAAGCTCCTCATTATAAGTGGTTTCACGCAGTCTCACAAGTTCTTCATGACCGATAGTACGTGTGAGGCTGTCGGTTATCTGATCCTTAATACCTGTATAATACAGATACTGTTTTCGTATTACCTTCTGAAGAGTGTCGAGGTAATCACTCACCAGGTATGCATCGTCAGATGTGAAGGGTTCTCTGGCGATCACCCTAAGAGCATTCGACGGATCAAGCCTTGTCTCCTTGCTGAGGGTTGAAATATGAAGATTGAGCTTCGTAACGTTGTGGTCATATGCCTCCCTGAATTCAGGTCTGCCCCATGCCCAGACACATTCCCTGGTCTTCTTCTTCAGTTCGGGGATAAGGAACGATGACTGCCAGTCGTAGCGGCTGATCATCATCTCCGTCGTGAAATATGGTTTCATGTACTTCCCGGAACGGAACTGCTCCACTGCCATAGCCTCGTATGACCATCGGGTAGTCATCACATCTCCGATTACCGGAACGTTGACTTTGTTTGTCATTGACGTATGGAGGTCGTCAAATCTTATCATTGCACCACCCAGAAGAATCTGGGGAACCAGAACGACAGGTATCAGAATGTAAATGCTGATGGCTGATTTCATCCCGGCAGAAATATTGAGTCCCACCATATTCCCGAAACATGAGGTGGAGAAAAGTATTAGCCAGTGCCTCCACATCATCCCATCGACGTCAAGGATCGCCTGGGAGATCAGAACATACATCAGTGTCTGTACTGCCGACAGCCCGAAGAGGAAGAAAACCTTTGAGATCAGATAGCTGAAGCGGCTTATATTAAGGTATTTTTCACGCTCAAGGATCTTGCGGTCCCTGAAAATCTCTTCCGCGCTCACAGTGAGGCCGATGAACAGGGCTACAACCACACTCATGAAAAGAAAAACCGGATAGCTCTTGTTATCCGTGAACAGATAGGTCCCGTCATTAAGGTATTTCGAAACATAGCCAAGGATAAATGCCAGCAGGGGTGGTTCGAGAAAGTTAATGGAAAGATATTGTTTGTCGGCATATTTAGTCACAATGTTCCTTCGCAGATAAGTACGGATCTGGTCCAGTTTATCAGGCACTCTGAAATTACTTGGAGGCAGAGGTTTAACCTCGGGCTTTCCGGTGATCGCCGGCTCCATCTTCTGCTTGTACCTGTGATACCACTCTACTGGCGAAACCTGCCGCTCCTGTCCCTTTTTGCCATCAGAGTCAACCACTTTGGCTTCGACAATCTGGAGTATCTCATCAATCTCCACATTGCCGCAATTCGGGCATTCGCTCTCTGCCGCATTGGCCTGCGAGGTCTCAGTTTTGAAATATACCAGAGCTTCAACGGGATCACCGTCATAGATTATGTAGCCACCCTTGTCAAGCACCCATAACCTGTCAAACATCTTGAGAATGTTTGATGACGGCTGGTGGATAATGGCGAAGATGAGCTTGCCTGAGATAGCCTGGTCTTTAAGCATCTCCATGACATTATCGGAATCAGACGAGGAGAGCCCCGAGATGGGCTCATCAGCAAAGAGCACTGCAGGTTCACGCATAAGTTCAAGACCTATGTTAAGCCGCTTGCGCTGCCCTCCGCTGACTTTTTTATTCAGGGAGTCACCCACAACCAGGTCCCATATCTCAAAGAGATCCAGCTGCTTCAGTACGGATACAACAACATCGTTAAGTTTTTTCTCGTCGTAATCACCGAACGTCAGCCTGGCATTGTAGTACAAGTTCTGATAGACAGTTAATTCTTCAATAAGAAGGTCATCCTGAGGAACATAGCCTATCAGGCCGGTAAGTTCGTCAGGTTCGTTATGAAGATTGTACCCGTTAAGAAAAACGGCACCGTTTTCGGGTTTGAGTTTACCGTTCAGTAAATTAAGGAGCGTACTTTTGCCTACGCCGCTGCCGCCCATTATGCCAATCAGGTTGCCTGACTTGACGCTGAAATTCATGGGCTGAATGCCGTTGTCGGACCCCTTGAAGTGATACTCAAGGTTCTGACCTTCAAAGACTATATCCTCAACAAAATTGGCATGAACGAATTTCCGGAATATTGTTGTATAATAAAGAGGTGCCATCCCATGCCCTCTCAGATTTACACCGGGGTCAAGAAGGAATGGCCGCATGGGAACCACGTTGCGCCCTTTGAAATGCAGCGGCACCTTACCCTGGTATACGAACAGCATATGTTCGGTGCTCTCAATAAAAAGCACGTAAATCGTCCCCTTCAGCCCTCTTGAGACCATGTGGTGCCACTCATGGTAATTGGCATAGCTGGAGGCTGCCTCGCCTATATTTTCTTCTCCTTCAATTGCCAGGAAGCAGTCAGTACTGATCTTGTCATACCGCATCCCTAGCATAAATGCCGATGCATTGTTTTTCTCCTTTTGTGAGATGCTGAAAGTGCGCGCGACAATATCAACTATCGAAGACTCCTGTTCTGAAAAAGTGCCGTCTTCATAGACAAACTCGAGCAGCTGAAGGAACACTATCATCCTCTCCTCAAGGAACAGCCCTTTCTTTATCTGCCGGCAAATGTTTGTTATCTGGAATGCTATGAGAGAATTCTCGTCGGAGAGCTCTCCCTCGTCCACCGCCTTGAGCTCTTTATCATAGAACTGAAGGTTGTTCTCGTATAGCTTGAAATACTCTTCCTCCAGCTCCTGATTGAGATATCGGCGGAGATAATTGCGGAGAATCTTCTTGCCTCTTGGGGTCACTCCTGCGGGATTGACAGTAGACAAAATGGCAAAAATGTGTATCAGCGCATGTAATACGGATTCCCTCATAGTCTTAAAAAAAGACCGCAAATTTATTTTTGCGGTCTCATGGGATTATTATTGTTTATTTAATCAGTTCCGTCCTTACGGTGTTAATTGCCTTCTTCAGGTCCTCAATATTCTGCATTGTAAGGCTGGTCCCCAGAGTGGCATAAATGTCCTTTATGGGCTTCATGTCCGAAAGCATTTTTGAAACCAGTGCATCATCGGTGTGGGGAAGCGCCAGTTCCTCGAGAATCTCGAAAGATTTCTTCTGTTCCAGCAGGACAGACTCAAAGCCTGATACGTGTGCACCGGACTCAGATACTGCCAGCGTCAGATACATGCCTTCAACCCATGCACCGCTTACCATCAGAAGTGCCAGATTAACCTGCCCACCGTCAACCATTAATGAATAAGTACGGTCAAAGGCATCGGTAAGAACACTTACAAGAGTATCCCTGTTGTCAAAATTATCTCTTATCAGATCATATAAAGATTCATCATAGATCTTCTGAAGGTTCAGATCTCCGGCCAAAGTACGCAGAGCCGCAAGATAATCTATTACATCCTGCTGCATGTTGTAAAGAGTGGCATAACTGAGGTCTGCACCAAAAACACCGAGATTGACCGACCTGTTGTAGCTGGCGACATAATTCCTCGTATTTGCCGGAGGATTGGTTGCCCCAAGGATATAGCCAAGATCCAGGTCAGCGAGCTTCTTAAGAACCTCTGCCGAGGTAGGAAGCGGATAGACATTTTCTTCAATCTTCTGCTCCAGTCCCTGCTTCTCCAGCTCATTCAATTCATTCAACTTCGGGGTATTACTCCTGTTCTTGCAGGAGTAAGTACCGGCAACCGTAAGGATCATCACAGCCACCAGTATTTTTGTGATAGTCTTTTTCATAAGGATGTTTTTTGGTACTTGTATTTGTCAGGTAAAATTAAGACTTTTCCCTTTCTGAGGTAATTTATTATCAGAAAATTTAATTTAAAGTCATTCATGCTGCATAACACCATATAAACAGCCGGGCATCATATCTTGTTCATAGCCTTTTTTACATATCTTTACATCCCGGATTAATTAAAAACCCCTGATGTGGAATTTTGATGCAGAGATCAACCGGGAAAATACCTGTTGCATAAAATACGATCTCAGAAAAGAAGTCTTTGGAAAAGCCGATGTCATCCCTATGTGGGTGGCAGATATGGACTTCCAGACACCCTCTTTCATCACCGATGCACTGTCCGGACGCCTGGAACATGAGATATTGGGATATTCATTCAGACCAGACTCATATTATAATTCAATTATCAAATGGATTTCTGACCGGCACAGATGGAATATAAGCCGCGAATGGATTGAATTCAGTCCCGGTGTGGTGCCGGCCCTCAACATGTGCACCCTGGCCTATACCCAAAAGGGTGAAGGAATAATTATTCAGCCGCCCGTATACACTCCTTTTCACGGGGCAGTAAAAGATCATGAACGCATACTGTTGTTTAATAACCTCGTGGAGACGGCGAAAGAATGGGTGATGGATTTTGACGGGCTGCGGAAACTCATTTCACCGTCAGCTAAAATGATAATAATATCCAATCCTCACAACCCTGTCGGACGCGCGTGGAGGAGAGAAGAACTGGAGGAGCTTGTCGATATTTGTTACCGGAACGGGATTATTATTCTTTCTGATGAGATCCATTCCGACCTGATCCTGCCCGGAAACAAACATGTTCCCATTGCTTCACTTTCGGAAAAGGCTGCTTCCATCACCATCACCTGCATGGCGCCGAGTAAAACATTTAACCTGGCCGGACTGTCCACTTCGTCAATGATAATACCTGACACTGGCCTCATGGATAAATACAGGAAAACACTTGTCGGCCTGCACATGCACCTTGGGAACATCTTCGGTAACGTGGCCTCTGAGGCAGCTTACACACATGGGCATGAATGGATTGAGGAGATGATTGTCTACGTTCAGGGCAACATCGATCTTGTAATGGACTACTGTCATGAACGGCTGCCTCAGATTAAGCCGCTGAGGCCTGAGGCAACCTATATGATATGGCTCGATTGCCGTTCGATGGGAATGGGCGGGAAACTGCTTCACCGCTTTTTTATTGACAAGGCAGGCGTGGGCATGAATGAAGGATCATTATTCGGTCCGGGGGGCGAGGGGTTTATGCGGATGAACCTGGCATGCCCCAGGTCAACGGTGGAGAGAGCACTGAGACAGATTGACACAGCAATAAATGCCTGAGATGAAGCCAGAGGACAAATTAAGTGTGAAACTGACGCTCGAAGACGGCTCCGTTTACCGGGGCTGGTCATTCGGCGCACCTGTGGCTGCTGCAGGGGAGGTGGTCTTCAACACTGCCATGACAGGCTATCCTGAGAGCCTGACAGACCCCTCATACAAGGGACAGGTGCTGTGCCTCACTTACCCTCTGGTGGGTAACTACGGGGCCCCGGGAAAGAGCGAACAGGATGACCTCTATCTCTTTTATGAATCATCAGGCGTGCATATCTCCGCTCTTATCGTATCGGACTATTCGTTTGACTACAGCCACTGGAACGCCAAAGAGAGCCTCCATGACTGGCTCCGGAAAAGCAACGTGCC
>Ga0209254_10002094_pt1 | contig 18095 bp, 20 predicted proteins | sample FrelakmetDIP11DI_FD_187148 | JGI IMG/M metagenome (GOLD analysis project Ga0209254, IMG submission 187148) | Freshwater lake sediment microbial communities from the University of Notre Dame, USA, for methane emissions studies - DIP11 DI (SPAdes)... | ecosystem: Environmental > Aquatic >...
CCCAGGTGTGGTACAACCCCGGCATGGTAACTGCTTATTATATGATCCCGGCGCTGATTGGTATGATCCTGCAGTTTTTAACCACTTTCCTGACTGCGACATCGATTGTGCGGGAGCGTGAGAGGGGGACCATAGAACAACTGATCGTCACACCAATCCGTCCCTGGGAACTGGTAGCAGGGAAGCTGATACCCTATGCCTTGATCGCATTTTTTGACACGGTAGAAATCCTGGTGGCGGGTGTATTGTTATTCCAGGTCCCTATTAATGGCAACCTGATGCTGCTGCTCGTGCTGGCCGGGCTATTCCTTGCCACGACCCTTTCAATTGGTTTATTAATCTCCACTGTTGCCAATACCCAGCAGGAGGCCATGTTACTCACCATGTTCACTCTCCTGCCAACCATTTTTCTCTCCGGATTCATGTTTCCTCTGGCAGCCATGCCGAAATTTCTGCAAGCGGTCAGTTACGTAATCCCCTTGCGATATTTCCTGATCATTGTGCGAGGCATCATTCTAAAAGGAACCGGGGTGAATATTTTGTACCCAGAAATCATCGCGCTGACAATTTTTGCCGTATTTATGGTATCTGCAGCAGCCATGCGTTTCAGAAAGCAGCTGGATTAATCATGGAAGAACCCGTTCTGGTTGTTACCCATCTCTCGCATGCCTTTGGCTCCCGCCGGGTGGTCGATGATGTTACCCTCCGTTTGGCAAAGGGTGAAATTTACGGACTGGTTGGTCCTGATGGAGCGGGAAAGACAACAACTTTACGCTTGATTTGTGGTGCTTTCCGGATTCAGGCTGGCAGTGTGGTGATTGCAGGATACCCCATGGATCGCCAGCCAGAGGAAGCCCGAACCCAGATTGGCTATCTTTCCCAACGGTTCTCTCTTTATGAAGACCTTACCGTGCTGGAAAATATCCGTTTCCTGGCGGAAATGCGGGGTCTTTCCAGCAGCGACTGGCTGGAGAGATCGCGCCAAAATCTGGCATTTGTAGGCCTGGATGCCTTTGAAAAACGGCTGGCCGGGCAGCTTTCCGGCGGCATGAAGCAAAAATTGTCCCTGGCCTGCGCCCTGGTGAACCAACCGCCACTCTTGCTGCTCGATGAACCAACCACCGGTGTGGATCCGATCACCCGCCAGGATTTCTGGCAGCTGATCATCCGGCTGGCCGGAGAGCAAGGGGTTTCGGTAATGTTATGCACACCCTATATGGATGAAGCATCACGCTGCTCCAAGGTTGGTTTTATGCTGGATGGACGGATCATCTGCGAAGGATCACCGCGCAAGCTGAGACAAATCCTGCATAACCGGGTGCTGGAATTGACAGGTACACCCAATAATCTTCTCAGACAGCTGGCGATGCAGAATCCGGCGGTAGAAGATGCTCAAAGGTTCGGTGACCGGCTGCACTTACGGGTACATCCAGGGGAGCATGAGCGGGTGATTGCACAGCTTTCTGAAGAAATTCCGCGGGCTGGGGGAATTGTTTATCGATTAGAAGTGATCAAACCTTTGCTGGAGGATATATTTATCGGTTTAACCAACTCCCGGGCTTTGATCGATGTTAATATTGCAACCGTGGAGGATTCATGACCCCGGTTATCTCGGTAAGTAATCTTACCCGTTTCTTCGGCAGTTTCCTGGCTGTGGACCACCTTTCATTTGAGATTGAACCTGGACAGGTAGTTGGGTACCTGGGCCCGAACGGCTCTGGAAAAACTACTACGATTCGCATGCTGCTTGGACTCCTCTCTCCAACGGAGGGGACTGCCAATGTTTTAGGTTTTGATTCAACAAAACAATCTCTCAATGTCCGGGCATCTACCGGGTACATGTCACAAAAATTTGCTCTCTATCATGAATTGACCACGAGGGAAAATCTAGATTTTTATGCAGGAGTCTATGGGGTTAGTGACAATCACAGGGTGGACGAACTGCTGACAGAACTTAACCTGGAGGAAGCGGCCGACCGGCAGATAGGAACGCTTTCTACCGGTTGGCGCCAGAGGGCAGCCCTGGCATCAGCAATTGTGCACCGGCCCAGGCTGCTGCTGCTGGATGAGCCAACCTCCGGTGTGGACCCCAATGCGCGGCGCACATTTTGGGATCTGATTTATAACCTTGTGGAAAACGGCATCACCATCCTGGTTACCACGCACTACATGGATGAAGCTGAAAATTGCAGCCAGGTTGGGATTCTCAATAATGGAAGACTCCTGGCACTGGATACACCCACCAGGCTTCGGGAGACGTTCCCAGGCAAAATGTGGGAGATTCTCATCGAGGGTGGGGAACAGGATGGGACAGGTCTTTTGTTGAGTACACTGAATCGTATTGCAACTGTACCAGGCGTCTTTAATGCGAGCCTGGCTGGAGATCACCTGCGGGTGCACACTTCAGCGGACATCACACAGACGGGATTGGCTGCAAAAATAGCCGATTCGGGTTTGCAAAATATTAAAATTGAGGCAAGTCAACCGATAATGGAAGATATTTTTATGTCCCTGGTTAAGGGCAAGGAATAATTCCCTTGAATACGGCTTACTGGATCAGCAGGCTTTGACAGATAAAAAATATGGATCAGCAGGTGAATGATGAAAAATAATCGAAAAAGGCTCATCCCGGTTCTCGTCATCCTAATGGCAGGGGTTATCATTGGAAGTTATTATTTCCTCCAAAACTATTCCAGCGCCAATGAATCCATTGTGACAGGCACCATCGAAGCGAATGAAGTCAACCTTGGGGTGGTGATGGGTGGTACAGCACGCGATGTTTATGTTTCAGAGGGAGAGCAAGTCTACCAAAACCAGCTCCTCGCCAGTGTGAGAGGAGTCACCGGGGCGGCGCCTGGATACACGGAAAAAGTTCGCTCACCAATCAATGGGATTGTGCTGACAAGGGCTATTGAACCGGGAGAGGTCGCCCTGGGTGGAAGCACCCTGTTTGTTGTTGCTGATTTGCATGATATATCCCTGACAGTCTATGTTCCGGAAGAACGTTATGGCCAAATTTCCCTTGGGGGTGTGTATCCGGTTACAGTAGATTCATTTCCGGGGGAGGTATTTTGGGGCACGGTGATCCATATTGCTGATGAAGCGGAGTTCACCCCGCGCAATGTCCAAACAGTTAAGGGGCGAAAAAATACGGTTTACGCAGTGAAATTAAACCTATCCAATCCAACCCTGGCGCTGAAGCCTGGCATGCCGGCCGATGTTGACCTTGACACTGAATAAAACACCTTAGAAGGGATACATTCCAGAAGTGGATTTTCCTATTGAATACCATGCAAATCATGCTGAAATGCATCAGCCTGCCATACCGGATATCGACTGGTTGAAACGCCAGCCTTCATCAATCATAGCCAGGAAATTCTCAACAGGTACATAATTGGTGATACTGTTACCACTTCCAAGCATATAGGAACCGGTCGTGGCACAGGTTTTCAGGATGGCCTGGACGCGCCCTCGGATTTGCTGCGGTGTGCTGCGTGCCAGTAAATCGACATCCACCCCCCCAATAACAGAAATGCGATTTCCATATTGGCTGCAGAAAGCCTCAACCGGTTGAATGGCATCCTCAAAGGAATGCTTGCTGTCAATGCATACATCCTTAATCAGTTCATCCATGATCCCGGAAAGGTTTCCGCAGGAGTGCATCAGGAATAATTTTCCATGCTCATGACAGGCATTGGCGATTTTTTTATGAATTGGGAAGACAAACTTCCGCAGATGTTTAGGGGATGTGAGTGTGCCGGTTCTAAAACCCATATCATCCCCGATCCACAAACCAATTACGCGCTCCATCTGGATAATTGCCTGGTTTAGCGGCAAATAAACCTGCTCAATTCTGTCGAAGATAGCCTGAATCAAATCCGGCTGATCGTAAAGGCTTTCTGCAAAGGTCTGATACCCCATAAGATTGGTCGCCTGTTCAAAGATACCATACGCTTTGGCAAGGATAGCCATTCCTTCAGGAAGATTCCTGGACACGTACTCCAATTGTGAACAATCGGCATCGGCAGGAGATGGCCACGGATACTGCTCGAATTCCTGCCAGTTGGTTATGGGTCCAGTCCCCTCATTTACCCAACTGCGGGAACCACGCGAATACATGGCTGTGTCGTTGACATTCATTTTCTTAAAGGGAAGGTCCAAAATTGGCTTGGCGCGCAAGGCATCGTATCCGAGTTTATAATATACCCACATGGTAGTATCCAGATTTTTTTCAACGGGCGTCCGGCCATGGAAAGGATTACCCGGAAATAATCCATCCGACAATGCCTTGATGATCTCCGGGTCAACCAGGAACTCCAGGAGTGGGACAAAATCACTGCGACCGGTACGGGACAAGTGTTTTAACAGCCGGGTATAATCGGGATCGGGTTTCCAGGGCCATGTTGGCAGGTTCATCCAGCCCTCCATTCATCATTTATTTGATATGATTATAGCATCGGTGAATTATTGAAAACCAGAGAGGAATTGATGATTCATTTTTGTGACGAAGCGGATGGAACGCCTTCAGCTTAGAATAAACTAATATCGTAATCAGGTAAAGGAGTTTGCATGGAAAAATCGCTTGAAGTAATTTATAAAGCAATCGTTGAGGTCGAAAGAAATGAACCGATTCCGCCGCTTGTTCAACAGGCGCTGGATGAAGGAATTGAACCTGGACGGATCCTTGATGAAGGAATGGTCGCAGCGATGAGTGAAGTAGGCCGTCTATTTGAGGATGGGGATTATTTTGTTCCGGAAATGCTGGTTGCCGCTCGAGCCATGAAAACCGGCCTGGTTTTCTTGAAACCGTACCTGGTAAAGTCCAATGTCCAATCAAGCGGTAAGGTTGTGGCCGGTACGGTAAAAGGAGATCTACACGACATCGGGAAGAACCTGGTGTGCATGATGTTGGAAGGGGCCGCATTTGAGATAATTGATCTTGGATCCGATGTGTCACCGGATCAGTTTGTAGAAGCAGTGAAATCTACAGGAGCTCAAGTGGTTGCCATGTCTGCACTGCTCACTACCACAATGCCGAAGATGAAAGATACCATCCAAGCACTTCAGACAGCTGGTATACGCCAGGATGTAAAAGTGATTGTTGGCGGAGCCCCATTAACCGCCGATTACGCCCAATCGATTGGAGCGGACGGGTATGCCCCGGATGCCAGCCGAGCAGTGGCATCGGTGAAAGCCTTGCTTGCTTGATCATTTTCCGTTCCCGGCTGGACTTATCAGGGTATTTGGTTTTCCAGAATAAATAGGTCAAAGAGGTAAAGCTATTCACCAGCAAGATTGGGTCCGCAGAATTCTGGCATATCTTACACAAGCTGCAAATCCCGAGGATGCTGAAACCCTAAAAAGGTATTTTTCAACCAGGATGCGGGTATTGGGTATCCGTGCCCCGATCCTGCGGCAGTATGTCAAGGTGGAACATCCCCGGTTGTTACTGGCAGATGGTGAAGATGTGGTTGTGCTTGGGAAAGCACTGGTTGACAGCCAGATATTTGAAGCCAGGCAGTTTGCCTATTTAATGATTAATGAGAATGCCCATGCAATGCAAGCCCTCACGGAGAACGATCTGATTCAACTGGGGCAGGGCATGGATAATTGGGCATCCGTAGATACCTATTCCACCTTATTGTCGGGTAAATGTTGGCAAAATGGGAAAATTCCGGGTGAGACGATTCAAAATTGGACGGAAAGTGATAATCCCTGGTGGCGCCGGGCAGCACTTGTTTCCACTATTCCACTAAATTTGAAATCAAGGGGAGGGAAGGGAGATCTAACCCGCACGCTTGATATCTGTAACCGATTAAAGGGGGATCCTGACAGAATGGTAAGGAAGGCTTTATCCTGGGCTTTGCGGGAACTGTCAAAACGATATCCAATAGAAGTAAATGATTTTCTGGAGGCAAATCGCCAGGCGATTCCAACCAATATCCGTCATGAAGTACTGCAGAAATTATCGGGTTCCATCCATTAATTAATTTCCCGACAAACCCTTAAGATCAGGTTCTGCTAAATGATATTTCCCCCAACATGGTAGATTACCAATGGTAATCCTCCTCCACAGGATCAAATGGTTTGTATTAATAAATATAGGTCCCGGATAACAAGGTACCTGGCGATTTATATCAGCGAATGCTTGAACACAACTTTCCCCTCGGGAGGGCATGCGATAAGGGGAAGCAAAGCGCTATGCCGGAGAGTATAATGATAAGGTAAATAAGGTCATCTTTCCCAGTAGACAGGATGAACATTTTTCTCTATAATTTTAATGAATTTGATTAATAATCCTGGAGTATTCTTTACTGGATTAGTCTGAAAGGATTTGGGGCAACTTTATGGCGAAAAAATCAATTGGCTTCATCAAGCTGCAATGGCTTTGTCCTAATTGTGGAACAAAAAACCCGGGTCCGAACAAGTTCTGTACTGGCTGCGGGGCAGCCCAACCAGCAGATGTAAAGTTTGAGCAGCCCGAACGCCAGGATCTGATAAAAGATGAGGAGGAGATCCGCAGAGCCAAAGCAGGACCTGATATCCACTGTGCATTTTGTGGGACACGCAATTTTGGGGATGCCAAGTTTTGCGGACAATGCGGGGGCGATTTGCAGGAAGGCAAAATTAGAGAGGAAGGCCAGGTTATGGGGGCATACCAGACTGGACCTCAAAAACAGGTAGCCTGTCCATCTTGCGGGGCTATGAATGTGGATACAGCATATCAGTGTGAAAATTGCGGAGCGCCACTTGAAAGGAAAGCAGCTGCACCCCCTGCCGTGAAACCAGAAAAAGCCCCGATGAAACCAGGAATAGGCTGTGTAATCGCTGCAGTGTTGGGAATTCTTGGGCTGATATTAATTGTTGCTTTGTTATCCGCTGGCGGTAAAACGGAGGGAGTGGAAGCCACTTTACAGTCAGCCGGGTGGGAGCGCCTGGTTTTTATCCAGGGATTGAAACCGGTGAATCGCCAGGCTTTTATTGACCAGATTCCAGCCAATGCTTCCATCGGCAGCTGTGAAGACCGCTACCATCACTCTGAAGATGAACCAGTGGAGAATTCGGTTGAAGCCTGTGGTACACCGTACACAGTTGATACAGGCAGCGGGTATGCAGAAGTTATTCAAGACTGCGTTTATGAGGTATACCTCGAATATTGTAACTACACTGTTGAAGAGTGGCAGGTAGTAGATCAAGTGATTTTGCAAGGATCTGATCGAAGCCCGCAATGGCCAAACCCGCAGCTTGAAGCCAATGAAAGGCTTGGAGATACCCGGGAAAGCTATTCAGCCATCTTTTCCACGGATGAAGGACAGATGACATACACTTTTTCGGATGAAGACCTCTACGAACAGTTGATTCCCGGCAGCCAATGGGTTTTATTGGTCAACAATTCAGGCCAGATCGTTTCAATAGAAGCCGAGTAAAAAATCCCGACAGACTCCAGGGATACGGTGATATAAATAAATATAAACTTACCATAATTAATACATTTCAAGAAAAGGGAGATCATGATGATATACAAGGTTTTGAGTTCGATTGATAAGAAAGTAAATTTTGAGGTGGCACAGGCCCACTGTGATATTCCTTGCGGAATTTATGATCCGCACCGTGCACAACTGGCAGCCCTGACTGTAATCCGTATGGTGGATTTGATGGAGGGTCTGGTAAAAGAACATAAAACCGATACACTGGAATTCCAGAACAGTATGTCCCGGTATGTGGCTGTAAAAGAGGAGCATGCCGAAATCTGTAAACATGAAATCCGGGTGATCTGGGGCGATTATTTAAAAGCAAATCATCTCGAAAAATATCCCCAGGTGCACGGATTGGTGCATAAAATCATGCAGCTTGGTTCCAAGGCACGCCAGACAGCTGACCGTGAAACTGCTGTGAATCTGCTTGACGCGGTAAATGAATTTGCTGAAATTTTCTGGGATACAAAAGGTGTGAAAACAAAGAAGGTTAAAGCCCCTTATAAACCGGAGGAATTGGTAGTATATCCCGACCTTTAATGTTTAGAATTATTAGAATTGCAGGAAACAGCCTGTATCCTAAAATCAAGCCAGGAGACTATGTAATTATCTACAAGCCTCCCTGGCTTTTTAATTCCATAATCCGGGGTGATGTGGTTGTATTTAATCAGAGAATACTCGGACGAATGATAAAAATTGTTGATTCCAAAAACACAGAGAAAGGTGAACTCAGCGTTTCTGGTTTGCATAGCGATAGCACCAATAGCAATTCATTCGGGGTGATAAATAAGGAAGATCTAATTGGAAAAGTGATCTGGCATATACGAGGCAACAAATGACCTTGCAACCAGATGCATCAAAATGCGTATTAATTGGCAAAGGAGATTTACCATGAATTCAAAAAAATTATATCGCAGCAGGGACGAAAAGATGATAGCGGGTGTTTGTGGTGGAATCGCCGAGTATCTAAGTGTAGATCCCACCGTTGTGCGGATACTCTTTGTGCTATTACTTTTTTTGGGTGGTAATGGGTTGTTTCTTTACCTGATTCTCATGTTTTTGATACCCCAAGAGCCTGTGGAAAACCCACCTGCCCCGGCAGAAAACCGGGATATCAGTAATCCAGGGGGATAGTCTCCCTCCGGACTGAATCCTGTAAATTATTCAGGGGAGAGACCTTCAAAGGGAAGATAATTGTAGATTTTAGTGTCCCTCTTTAGATATTTCTACCCAAAACGGTTCATATTGTAATACAATTAGAGATAATTAACGGAACAAAAGAGGCTATGTGACCATAAAATTGGTGACCGACAGCGCAAGCGATCTGAGTAAATCAACAGCCGAGAATTTGGGCATTTCAGTAATTCCCTTATATATAAATATTGGGGATGAAAGTTATCTGGATGGTATCGATATAACCCGCAAAGAGTTTTATGAGCGCTTACCGGTCATGGAAAGCCCTCCAACAACCTCGGCACCTGGTATTGCCACTTTTGTCAAGATCTATCAGACCCTGATCGATGAAGGAGCAACAGGGATTGTCTCGGTGCATGTCGCCTCAAACCTGAGCAATGTTCATAATGTTGCCAGGCTGGCTGCCGAATCCATCAAGGATTTCCCAATTGAGGTAATCGATGGCGGAAATTTATCGCTTGGGACGGGATTGTTGACAATGATCGGGAATTCGGTGGCAGCAGCTGATAAATCAATGGAAGAGGTTGTTCATACCATCAGGGAGACGATTCGCCGTACACACACCATTGCTGTGCTGGATACATTGGAGTACTTGCGGAGGTCCGGCCGCCTGTCGCATTTTAAGTTCAGGCTTGGAACCATGCTGGATATCAAACCAATGATCAGGATGACGGGTGGTGTGATCAAACTGGAAATGATCCGTACCCAAAAGCAGGCTTTAAAGCGGCTAACAGAAGAGGTTGAAAAATTGGCCCCCTTTGAAAAGCTGGCATTTGTCCATACCCATGCCCCTCAAGAGACGCTGCAACAAGTAAAAAACCGGCTCGCAAATTTCATACAACAAAAACGAGACGTGATTGAGGAAGAGGTTACCCCAGTGATTGGTTCTCACATTGGACCGGGTGCCGTTGGCGTATCCCTGGTTATGAAAAGCTGATATGTATTTGAAGTAGAGAACCTGGATTTTTATAAGACGTTTCGGCAGGTTTTTCTTAAATACATCCAAATTTCCCTTGTCTATATAACGGACTTCTCAACCTGTGAGGCTCATTACTAATTGACTACGTTCCCTCATTTAAGCCATAAAATTATTGCTTAGTTTGCAATGGTGAATCCTACACGCATCGATAACAAGACATCAGGGTTATTAGCGACATGCTTGGATGGATTTTATGATACTATTTAATCAGAACCCGTCAAAGGGAAAATCTTTCAGGAGTGGTCCGCAATGAATTCTATTATCCATAACATATTACAAATTAAAGGTTACGATGTCTGGTCAGTAAATCCACAGGCATCCGTGTTTGATGCATTACGAATCATGGCTGCAAAAGAAGTGGGCGCCCTGGTAGTGTTGGAAGGAGAAACACTGGCCGGGATATTTTCAGAAAGGGATTACGCCCGAAAAATTATTCTGGAAGGGAAAGCATCCAAAGATACTAAAGTCTCAGAGATTATGACCTCAAAAGTGATAACCATCCATCCGAGCCAGACGATTTATGAAGCAATGGAATTGATGACCAATCATCACATACGTCACCTGCCTGTTGTTGATCAGGAGGAGAAAGTGATCGGGATGATTTCATTAGGGGATGTTGTGAGAGAGGTAATCTACGTCCAGAGAGAGAGAATTAAAGGCCTGGAAACTCAAATCCGCAATATTGAAAAGCAAGGATAATCCCAGAAGTGGATATTGGGGTGATGGAATATTCTAACAATATCATCCGATTCCCAGGTCACCTGATTTTTCTGAAAGAATTATCGGGATTTATTTTCATGCTACAATTTAATACATCTGGAGCAAGGCTCCATTTCCTGGTGATGTTGTCTAAAATGTCAAATATCCTTCCCGGTATGATCACTTCTCGAACAATAACTTCAGAAGTTTAAGACCATATCCATCCAATTACGGAGGAATCCTATGGAGTGGCCACCCATTAATGTACCCATATTAGGTCGAAGTGGATTGATCGCCCTGGTTGCACTACTTCACATTCCATTCTTTGTAAATTTTGTGATGGGGGCGCCATTAATCGCTGTCATATCCGAGTGGTTGGGAAAAAAGACAGGCGATCAGCGCTATGACTCACTTTCCAAGCAACTATCCGTAATGGTGCTTGTGACAGTTGGAGTGGGCGCTTTCGGCGGAATTGCCCTTGTGGCAACCAACATAGGATTATTCCCAACCTTTTTTTCCACCACAGCCCGTATTTTTTTCTGGCCGTTAATAATTGAAATCAGTTTCTTCCTGATGGAGACCATCTTCATTGCAATCTATAGATATACCTATGACCGGATGGCACACAGGCCGCTGCACATGGTTTATGGTCTGCTGGGAGCATTTGGGGCCTGGATGAGCGGATTCTTAATCAACGGGCTGGCTTCTTTCATGCTAACCCCTGGCAGCTGGGCAGAAACCCACAACATTTTTGATGCAATTTTTAATCCTTCCTTCTTTGCCAGTTTTACCCACAGGGCAATAGCAGCATTCTCGATTACAGGATTTTTCCTCATCATCTACGCCATCTGGAAACACTCCCGGGCAAAAAATGAAGAAGAAAAGGAATATGGCATCTGGGCACTAAATTATGCCGGCAAATGGGCACTGATTGCAACCGCAATACAGTTTCTACCTGGTGTCTGGTACCTCTATTCCCTTGAAGTTGGGACCCGATTTGCTGCTCCTGAAGGATCTGTTGTACCAAAATTCCTGGGGGGAGAATTATTTGTTTTTTGGTTTGGCGGAATCCTCCTGGCGACATTGGCTATCCTGATCGCCTGGTTTCTTGCTGTGCAATATCCAAGGAAAGGGGTAACCGTCTTTGGAAAAATAATCCTGGTAACCTCGGTATTAATGATTTTATCTACCAACGCATTTATGGGATTTTCTCGAGAACGTGCCCGCAAACCTTACCTGGTGTACGGCCTGATGTATGGCAATGAGGCCATGAGTGAAATGATGAAAAACGCTTTTGCTAAAGAGGAGGCTCAGCAGCAGGAAATTTCACCAACTGCCCAACCTCAAATAATGGTTGAGACATCCACAGCACCCCAGGTGGAACCGACTACTGGGATTACAGATCCCGGTTTTGCCCTGTTACAGCAGTATTCCTGCATTGGCTGCCATACCTACGACGGACAAGGAGGGCAGGTAGGACCGGAACTGACCGAGGTTGGTGATCGTTTGACGGCTGAAGAAATCAAGACCCTGATTCAGAATCCTCCGGCAGGGATGCCCCTGATTGCAGTTACGCCGGAAGATATGGAAACCCTGGTAAATTTTCTCATAAGCCCGCAATAGGAGAAAAAGCATGATCGGACCTCAAATCTCGCCCAATACCCAGAGCTTGATGATCGGATTAATGGCATTAATTCACTTTACTATGGTTAGCGTCGGGGGATTGGTACCGCTTGTAGTTCTGTTGATGGAAGGGTATGCCTTACGTACCAGGAATGAATATCTCCTGCGCATGGCGAAAAACCTATTAAAAATTGGTCTGGAAGTGGGTGTAGTGGGCGCTGTTCTGGGAAGCGGTGTGGTCATTTTATTAATCGGGTTGAAACCCCTGGTTATAACCCTGTTATTCAACCAGTTTTTCTGGTTGATTGTTTTATAGCTTTTTGGTTTTACCAGCGGGTTGGCGTTTCAATTTGCATATTACCTTAACTGGGATAATCCAAATGGACATCACCGCTTATGGGGGACCATCGGAGCGGTTCTGCCATTTCTACCATATATGGTTTTCACATCTATGACGGGTTTCATCAATAACCCGGGGAGCTGGCCGCAAGAAGGTGGGACGATCAATGCATTCCTGAACCCCGTGTTTTTCCCGTCCCTTCTGCACCGCATGGGTGCAGGTGTGGCACTAATTGGTGTTTTGATCATCATCCTTAACCTGATCCCTGCCTGGCGGAAAAATGACGACCAGGTTGAATATCACCTTTATGCGATCAAATGGAGCACAAAGTTGATCACTGCAGCCCTGCTGATACAGATACCGATTGGAATTATCCGCATTTTTGCTGTACGTCCGGAAGGGCAGGCGATGCTGATGGGCGGTGAGTTAACCCCGATCTGGTTGGCAGGCATCCTGGCCGGTCTTGTTCCCCTTGTTTTTATCTATTTCTTAAACCAGATTGGATTGAAGCTTAGTCCCGGGAGCACCGTAGTATTGATTATTGTGCCTGTGTTCCTGGCGGTATGGTTGATGGGGATTACCCGATCCCTGGAACGAAAGACCTTCTCGATTGCCGGTGTGATCGACAAGCAGGGACAGGTGGTTTCCTTCCCGGCCCAGATTCAGGAAGCCGGCGGCTCATCCGGCAAACCCCTGTTTGACCGGAACTGCGGTGGATGCCATCCCGGCCTTGCCGGGAATGCGGCTGAGAAAGCAAAAACCCGCCATCCTGATCCTGCTGACTTGCAAAAATTCCTGCGAGATCCGCGCGGTCAGGCAAATGTAGCCATGCCTCCATTTGTAGGAACGGATGAGGAAATATATTTGATTATCTCCTATTTATTGGATATTCCTCTCGACCAAATTGAATAGGAACTGCTTTTCTGAACACCAAGTGTGAAAGGATATCACCCAAGGGAAGCAGCCTGAAGTTATTCCACCTCAGAACTGCACCTGCATGTTGAAATCGAATCCCGCAGACATGTGGAATTCGAAGAATTGTACGATAAATGAATCACGGAATTCGGATAAAATGGTGGCAGTTCTGGTCTCAATTCATCCGGATTTTGATAATAACCAATTGTTGAACTATTTTATTGGTAGGAAAGGAATTTTTTATAATTGCCAGTTCATTTGATTATTAATTGCGAGAGCATAAACGTTTCACGGGATCACGAGGAACATACCTTTAATAAAGAGAAACTGCCACAGCCATTTTTTGAATGGCAGTCCACTGCACGGATGGAGATGATTAATACTCTCCAAAAATCGGGTTCTGCGGCAGTTAAATCCCAGCCGGCCCATTTACCCGTTCTGGCGAGCTGGAATGATGGATTTTTTTCTATTAACCTGGCATCCCGTGGGGTAGGGCTACTCCCAAAAAAGGATTTTGTAGAACGGTTCATTCTCCTTTTTGAACAGGCAGTGGAAGAAACCCAAAACGATCCATGGGAAGTGACATTGGACCGCCGTCTCCAGGCTTTGAGAGAATTTTACTGTGATGAGGCGTTCTTTGACCCCTGGATGCTCGGGGGATTGGAAATATTTGACGGCCAGACTCTCCAAAACCTTCAATCCAATCCATTCTGCGCTCTGCTTTTCACTGGCGATGCACCCCGTTATCCAAGCTATCAGTTTAATGCAATTGCAGAATTGATTGATCACGAGAATGTCTATTATCGATTTCTTCTGGCTGCCCGCCAGATGTTTTCCCGGGATGCGTTCCATATTTACCAACCCCGATATTCATTGGGTTATCTCTTTCACATCGTCGGGATAAAAGACAAGACTCCTTACCCCAGGAAATGATTGTGTACAAAAAGATACTTATAGCCTTAGACGGATCTTTGTGGTCCAACCTAGCATTAGAAACGGTTCAAACACTGGGCGGGAAAATCTCCCAATGCGAAGTACTTGGCTGCCATGTATACGCAGCGAAACTACACCGCGAGCGATTTGAGCAGATGGAAAATGGTTTGCCTGACCGTTATCAGGAAGAACAGAAACTGGGACAATTACGCAGCACCCATGAGAACCTTATCACGGATGGGATGCAGCTCATTTCGGATGCTTACCTAGCTCCATTATTTCAGTCCGCAGAAAAAAGCGGTTTTGTATGCAAAGGAATTACCCCGGAAGGATCGAATTATCTCAAACTATTAAATCTCATTGCTGACTACAAGCCTGATTTAATCGTGATGGGTGCCTGGGGACACGGACGTGTTGAAGAAAGCCAGCTGGGCGGTTTGACTGAGCGAATCCTGCTGCACGCAGAAAATTCAGATTTGATGATCATCCGCCAACCCTGGGTATTGAAGGAACATCCCATTGTTGTAGGAGTGGATGGCAGCCAGGATTCATTTGCCGCAGTTCATACAGCTGTCAACCTGGCAAAATTGGACGGTGGTGAAGTGCATGGTATAGCTGTCTATGATCCTTTCTTTCACCTGGGTGTGTTTAGAACAATTTCCGGATCCCTCCCGGAAAAGGACAAACAACGCTTCGATTTTCCCGCCCAGGAAAAACTTCATGATGAGATAATTGACCAGGGTCTGGAAAAGATCTATGCGAGCGGTGTTCACCATGCGGCACTTTATGCCCGATCTCTGGGGATGGATATAAACACCAAGGTTTTAGCTGGCAAGGTGTACCCACAAATTAACCATTATGCAGCTCTCACAAATGCCAGTTTCGTTGTTGTGGGGAGATGGGGACTTCACCGGCAGGAAGGCTCTCTGATTGGATCAAATTCACACAATCTAGCCCGCCTGATTAATTGCAATTTATTAATTACCAGATCAAATGATCATCCAATTATCCTGCCGGAAGAAAACAAATCGGTGGACCCCCAGGATATTCCCTGGACTGCAGAGGCAGAGGAGCGGCTGAAACGTATTCCACCATTTGCCAGACGCATGGCTCAAAGGGTAATCAATGAGCGGGCACGGGAACAAGGTATTGCAGAGATAACAGCCGACTTTGTCCAGCAAATGGCAAAACGGATGGGCAGGGGCTGATCATTACCGGGGAGATGGTGGAATTCCTGTAAGATAAATCGCAGGTGCGACCACATTAATGCGATCCATTCCTGCGGATTGTTTAAACCACCAGGGCAAATGGATTATCCCGCTGGATAAGAAAAATCTGAAATGTAGACAGGAGGGTGGTTGAGCAGGGTAAGAAACCTGGTGACATCCTGACCCAGGATCACCAGGGTGGCTGTATTTACCAGGGGGTGGCACTGCAGGGCGTCTGCTTTTTTCAGGTCACTGTCCATCAAGAGGGTCACCTTTTCTTCGGAGTCGTTGATAATACCCAGCAAGGTAACGGCTCCCTGTTCAACCCCCAGGAACTCCAACAGATTTTCCGGGCTGGCAAACCGCAGTTTTTTTTCCCCCATTAATTTTGCAAGTTTCTTGAAGTGAATCCTTTTATCCTGGGCGGCTACGAGTAAATAAAGCCTGCCCGTTTCTGGGCTCGACAGTAAAAGGTTCTTGATTTTTGCGCCAGGCGCATTCGGGAGTTCGAGGGATGCCTGTTCGCAGGTGTAAACCGGCGGGTGGTCAAAACGTATATATTCGATGTGGATGTGTGCGAGGAACTGGTATAAATCCGCCTCAGTTTTGCCTGGATTCAATGGTGTGTCTCCAAAAAATTGATGATCAATCTAAGAAGCGGACAAACAACGAAACTGTGTTTGGTAACTCAAATTGTATTACAAACCTGCCTGAACAGCTTTATTTAATGCACAAAGCGCTTTAAGTGTGATCCATTTACTTGGTTTGCCCTTAGCTTCGATATGTACCTGGAAGCGGCCATTATAACTGCTTTCCAGGAGCCAAATTCCTCCAGGATTTTGCTTTGAGCGAATCAATTCAATACTGTCACCCATGCGCCAATCGCTAATACCCAATTCAAGGAGAATCGATAGCATTTCTAACGCATCACTGTTCCACATTAATGGGAAGCCAAAGTTCAGCCAATGGCTATTGGCGGTTTCATCCAAATTATGACTGCGTTTGTAGATATGGTGTTTCAGGATAAACTCGACCCCGGCCTCAATCGTGCTCGTGACCTGCTCAGACCTTGTATCAGGAGGGATTTGGGAAAGTGCCTTGATGGTTTTAACAACAGCCATCATGCAAGTGTGTTTTCCCCAGCAGCTTTCTCTTCCCTGATAGGGATAGGATACAGGGGGATTGCCACTTCCATCATCAAAGCGCATGCAGGTGGTCAGCCATCTAATGGCGCTCTGCAGCCTGGGATCATCCAGGTAACCAAAACGGAGCAGGCACCAGGTCATATTTGCTGTCAGGCATGGGATGGTTGCACCCGGTACAGGCACCCCATCGTGACTACGGTATGTAAATGCACCACTCTCTGGATCCTGGACAAAATTGAAAAGAAATTCTGCTGCCTGTTGGACATTCTCCTGTTCCCCATTAACCCCAAGTTCTGCCAGCAGCAGCATGGTCCATACCGTTCCGCGATATTTCCCTTTAACATAAAAATGTTCCGGTTCTTCCCAATATCCTCCGGGATTCTGCTTTCCCAGTATTTTTGGAACCGGGCCACTGCAATATATTGATTTATAGCTATTTATAGCCATAGGATCGTTTTTAGGGACGGCAAGCAGATCGGTAAGGGTGAAATAGCGGACAGATGGATTTTCTTCTTCCAGCAGCCAATTTACAACAGGGTCGACCGCTAAATTCTCCATGTTGTTTTTCCTTTCCGCACGATGCTTACTCATTCCATTTGCAATTTGAATCGTTATCTATTTTATGGATGAATAATTAGTATTATTCCAGAGAATCCAATATGCTGCTTTTCAGAACTTCAGGTTATCAAGTCTCCCGCATGATCAACTTTAGAAAGCGAATAAGAATATATATTACGGTGACAAACAATAAAAGCCACTTTGTGGAAGAAATAACAAATGCACTGAAGATCAGCACAGCATTTATGGCAGTTGGATTCTGGAGTAACTGCAGGTGAATGGTATTTTCCAACCAATCCAATAAACCTGCAACCAGGGGAAAGCTGAAGATAATGGGGATTTTACCGGTTGAAATAGTTCTTTTCCCATCCATCCAAGCAATCAGGCTGGCAAAAAAAATTGCATAGGCTGCTGGAAACAGGTAATCCAGCCAGAGATGTTCCCGGTATCCGGTAACCCCTGCCTCCCCCCATTGTCTTAGTACAGCCATGAATGTATCCGGTGTAGTGCAAAATTGGATGGCGATGATTCCAGGGGCGTTTTCAGGTAAGTACTTATTTGAGCTGTTATGGATTAGGAATAATAATACTGCTGTGCTCAACCCTGCCACGAGGATGATTTTCTTGTTCGCCAATACAAAATATAGCCTTTGCAGGGGAGATTTATGTGAGTGAAACACATTCATACATTGATTTTAATCTATCGGCAGAGAAAAATTTATTTCTTTCGTCCGTGATGCGGCTGTATCTTTCCAGACGGTGATGGCAGTCAAACAGAACCAGGTAAAAGGGATTTTCTGGGCCGGGCTGTTGTGGATACCCGGTTTGGTGGGTGTTGGTACCAAAAACGAACAAGAACTCATTCCTGCCAGCGTGGTTAAATTAGACGGTTTCCCTCACGCACACATATGGATGTATTTATTATTTTATAGATTGATGTTAAGAAAAGGGCAACCGAGGAGATCAAATGATGGCTGCCTGGATGCTACTGCTTTTCTGGCTGGTAGGAATAACTGGTCATATTTCC
>Ga0209254_10002095_pt1 | contig 18091 bp, 19 predicted proteins | sample FrelakmetDIP11DI_FD_187148 | JGI IMG/M metagenome (GOLD analysis project Ga0209254, IMG submission 187148) | Freshwater lake sediment microbial communities from the University of Notre Dame, USA, for methane emissions studies - DIP11 DI (SPAdes)... | ecosystem: Environmental > Aquatic >...
GAGCCCCTCGAGGAGGTCCTTGCCGACGCCCAGCGCCTCGGCTACGCCGAGGCCGACCCGAGCGCGGACGTCGACGGCCACGACGCCGCCGCCAAGGCGGCCATCCTGGCCTCGCTGGCGTTCCACACCCGGGTCACCGCCGACCAGGTCGAGGTGCGGGGCATCCGCGGGATCACCCTCGGCGACATCGCCGGCGCCCAGGCGATGCGGGGCGTGGTGAAGCTCCTGGCCGTCGCCGAACGGCTCGACGACAGACGGATCAGCGTCTGGGTCGCTCCGGCGATCATCCCGCGCACCCACCCTCTCGGCAGCGTCCACGGTGCGTTCAATGCCGTGGTGGTCGAGGCCGAGGCGGCAGGCCAGCTGATGTTCTACGGCAAGGGTGCCGGCGGGACCCCCACCGCCAGCGCGGTTCTGGGTGATGTCGTGACCACTGCACGCAACCGGGTTCAGGGGGTGCTCGGGGTGGGGGAGAGCACCTACGCGGACGTGGTCGTCGCCCCGCCGGGCGATGCAGTGACCCGCTACCACGTGGTGGTGGACGTCGACGACCGTCCCGGCGTGCTGGCCTCGGTCGCCGGACTGTTCGCCGCCAACGGCGTGTCGATCGAGACGGTCCGCCAGGAGACCCGGGACGAGGCTGACGCCGAGCTGGTGGTGGTGACGCATCCGGCGGCCAAGCGGGCACTGGACTCCACGGTCGACGACCTGCGCGAGTCCCGCGAGGTGCGGTCGGTGGTGTCGGTGCTGCGCGTGGAGGCGCTGTAGATGGCCACGTTGTGGCGTGGGGTGATCGAGGAGTACCGGGACCGGCTGCCGGTCACCCGGTCGACCCCGGTCATCACCCTTCACGAGGGCGGCACACCGCTGGTGCCGGCTGCGTGGTTGTCCGAGCAGACCGGGTGCGAGGTCTACTGCAAGGTCGAGGGGTGCAACCCGACCGGGTCGTTCAAGGATCGCGGCATGACGGTAGCGATCTCCAAGGCGGCCGAGGACGGCGCGAAGGCGGTGGTGTGCGCCTCGACCGGAAACACCAGCGCGTCGGCGGCTGCGTACGCCTGTGCTGCGGGCATGACCCCGGTGGTGCTCATCCCCGCGGGCAAGATCGCCCGTGGCAAGCTCGCCCAGGCAGTCATGCACGGCGCCCGCGTGCTCCAGGTCGACGGTAACTTCGACGACTGCCTCACCCTGGCCCGACACCTGTCCCAGGAGTACCCGGTCGCGCTGGTGAACTCGGTCAACCCCTACCGCCTGCAGGGGCAGAAGAGCGCTGCCTTCGAGATCGTCGACGCCCTCGGCGACGCGCCGGAGCTCCATGTGCTCCCGACAGGCAACGCGGGCAACATCTCCGCCTACTGGCTGGGCTACTGCGAGTACGCCGACGACGGGACCGCCACGCGACGTCCCCGCATGTGGGGGGTGCAGGCGGCCGGGGCTGCCCCGCTGGTCTCGGGCAGCCCGGTGGCTTCCCCGGAGACGGTGGCCACCGCGATCCGCATCGGGAACCCCGCGTCCTGGGACCTGGCGATCGCCGCCCGGGACGAGTCGGCAGGAGCTATCACCGCGGTCAGCGACACACAGATCCTGGACGCGCAAGCCGCTCTGGCCAGCCACGACGGCATCTTCGTCGAGCCCGCCTCGGCCGCACCTGTCGCCGGACTGCTCGAGGCAGCCCAGTCCGCTCGGCTTGCTCGCGGCCAGCAGGTCGTGGTGACGGTCACCGGTCACGGGCTCAAGGACGTCGAGACTGCGCTGGGCCACCACGGGGAGATCGATGCCACCGTCGTCGCGCCAGACGCATCGGTGGCCGCCCACGCGCTCGGACTGGCGTGAGCAGGCCTGTCGTCCCGGACGGCGTGTGCGTGCGGGTCCAGGTGCCGGCCACCAGCGCCAACCTCGGTCCGGCGTTCGACACCGCCGGGCTGTCCCTGGCGCTCTACGACGAGATCGAGGTGAGCGTCGGCGCGGGCGGCTGCACCGTCGAGGTGACCGGGGAGGGGGCCGGCGCCGTCCCACTGGACGAGTCACACCTGGTGCTGCGGGCGCTGCGCGCGGGGCTGGACCACGTGGGAACCGCTGCGCCGCACCTGCGGCTCCGTGCGCACAACCGTGTCCCGCACGGGCGGGGACTGGGGTCGTCGGCGGCGGCCACCATCGCAGGTCTGGTGGTGGCCCGCGAGCTCGGACGCACCGCCGGGGCGCCGCGCGCCCTGGACGACCTCTCGCTGCTGACCCTGGCCGCCACGTTCGAGGGTCACGCCGACAACGTGGGCGCGGCTCTGCTCGGCGGGCTGGTCCTGGTGTGGACCGATGCCGCCAGGAACGTCCAGGCCGTACGCCTGATGCCCGATCCCCGGGTGCAGCCGGTGCTGCTGGTGCCCAAGGACACCCTGAGCACGGCTCGCGCCCGTGATCTGCTGCCCGAGTCGGTGCCGCACCGGGTGGCGACCTACAGCGCCGGGAGGGCGGCGCTGCTGGTCACCGCACTGACCCAGCGTCCGGACCTGCTCCTGGTCGCCACGGACGACCGGCTGCACCAGCCGTACCGGGCCAGCGCGTTCCCAGAGTCGATGGCCCTCGTCGAGTCCATTCGCGCCCGAGGAGTCGCCGCCATGATCTCCGGCGCCGGTCCCAGCGTGCTCGTCCTCACCCTGTCCAGCGATGACGCGCCCACCTCTCCCGAGGCGCCGGCGGGCTGGCGGCGGGTGGTCCTCGAGGTAGACCAGCACGGCGCGCGAGCGAGCGTCGGCTGACCCGACAGGTCACGACATGGACACAGGACGTTCGGGGGATGGCGGTGACGTGATCGCGTGTTACATTGATGCTCAGACGCGAGTAGTCGTCGACCACCGTCGACAGAAGCGTCACCCCGCCGACTGGGCAGCGCTCGCGCCCCTCCGCAGCGCCGACGTCGGAACCTGAGATCTCTGCCGCCGGACCGGCGTGGTGGCGAACCCACCTCCGCCTCGGCGGTCCCGCCGGGATGTTCCCGGCGCGTGGGAGGAAAGGGTCCTCGTTGACCGACAGCACAGACACATTCTCGCCCTCGACAGGGCCGCAGCAGCAGGAGACAGCGCCACCCAACGGTGGCGCCCAGCGTGGTGCAGGCTTGGCCGCCCACCGGCTCCCTGAGCTGCAGCAGATGGCCGCCGGGCTGGGCATCACCGGTACGACCCGAATGCGCAAGGGCCAGCTCGTCGAAGCCATCGAGCAGGCGCGGGCGGGTCGGACTCGGCCGTCCGGGCTGCAGGAGTCCGGCCGCGAGGAGCAGGCTGCCCGCACCGACAGGCAGGAGGTCCCCTCGCCGCAGCCCGCCGAGGAGGCCGCCGGCGAGGCGACCTCGAGCGGCCGCGACGACGATGAGGACCGCGCCGGTCGGCGTCGACGTCGCCGTGGACGTGACCGCGGCCGCGACAGAGACCGCTACGACCGCAACGACCGCAACGACCGCAACGACCGCAACGACCGCAACGACCGCAGGGGAGACCAGCCCATCAGCGACGACGACGTCCTCATCCCTGTCGCCGGGATCCTCGACGTGCTGGACAACTACGCGTTCGTTCGTACGTCGGGCTACCTGCCCGGCCCCAACGATGTCTACGTCTCCCTGGCGATGGTGCGGCGCAACAACCTTCGCAAGGGGGACGCGATCACTGGTGTCGTGCGTCAGCCGCGCGAGGGTGACAAGCAGCAGAAGTTCAACGCCCTCGTCCGTGTCGACACCGTCAACGGAGCCGACCCCGAGCTGGCCGGGTCCCGCCCCGAGTTCCACAGGCTCACTCCGCTGTACCCGCAGGATCGGCTCCGCCTGGAGACTGAGCCACACCTGCTCACGCCACGGGTCATCGACCTCGTCGCCCCCATCGGCAAGGGCCAACGCGGTCTGATCGTGTCCCCTCCCAAGGCCGGCAAGACGATGGTCCTGCAGGCGATCGCGAACGCGATCACCACGAACAACCCCGAGTGCCACCTGATGGTCGTGCTCGTCGACGAGCGTCCCGAAGAGGTCACCGACATGCAGCGGACGGTGAAGGGAGAGGTGATCGCCTCGACCTTCGACCGTCCCGCCGACGACCACACCACGGTCGCCGAGCTGGCGATCGAGCGGGCACGCCGGCTCGTCGAGCTGGGCCACGACGTCGTCGTCCTGCTCGACTCCATCACCAGGCTCGGTCGCGCGTACAACCTGGCCGCTCCGGCCAGCGGACGGATCCTGTCCGGGGGTGTGGACTCCAGTGCTCTCTACCCGCCGAAGAAGTTCTTCGGCGCCGCGCGCAACATCGAGAACGGTGGCTCGCTGACGATCCTGGCCACCGCGCTGGTCGAGACCGGGTCCAAGATGGACGAGGTGATCTTCGAGGAGTTCAAGGGCACCGGCAACATGGAGCTCAAGCTGTCCCGACAGCTCGCGGACAAGCGGATCTTCCCGTCGGTTGACGTCGATGCGTCGGGGACCCGCAAGGAGGAGATCCTCCTGGCACCCGACGAGCTCAAGGTCGTGTGGAAGCTGCGACGTGTTCTTGCCGCCCTGGACGACCAGCAGGCCATCGAGCTGCTGCTGAGCAAGCTGCGTGAGACTGCGTCGAACTACGAGTTCCTCATGCAGGTCCAGAAGACGACACCGATGGCCCCGGGGGGGCCGGGGGAGGAGTACCCGGTATGAGCGACAGGATGCCTGTGATGGACCTGATCGGCAACGAAGCCCTGGGCGCCGGCCCATGGGCGTGCCCGCGCTGCGGGCGGGAGAACAAGGCCTCGTGGCGGGCGTGTCCCGGCTGCGAGTCCGACCGCGATGGTGTGCTGCCGACCACCACCCGGCAGCAGCCACGGCAGATCAGCGCGCTGGGCGTGGTGCTGGGCCTGGTCATCCTCATCGCCGTCGTGGTGGCTGCAGTCATGCTCGCCGAGCCGGTGTGGGCCTGGGCGGTCGAGCAGTGGACGGCGCTCGTGGCCTGGGTGGACGCTCGCACGTAGCACGCTCGCCAGAGCCGGAGGCCTGGCGGACTCCCGGTCCTCTGCTCGGTTTGGCCGGCCGGACGCCCGCTGGAATACTGGTGGCTCGCCCTGCTTCCGGTTCACGCCGCCAGCCGGCGACCCGGAGGCGCAGACAAGGAGCCGACATCATGAAGCCCGACATCCACCCTGAGTACGTCGCCACCCACGTGACGTGCAGCTGCGGGGAGACCTTCATCACCCGCAGCACCGCGCGCAAGGGTGTGCTGCACGCCGAGGTCTGCTCGGCATGCCACCCGTTCTACACCGGCAAGCAGAAGATCCTCGACACCGGTGGTCGGGTGGCTCGTTTCGAGGCGCGCTACGCACGAAAGGGCGCGTCCGGCGCGTCGAAGTAGCCGGGTCTGGTGCTCCCTCCACCTCTGCTGCGTCGCGCCGAGCAGCTGACCTGCGAGCTGGCCGAGATCGAGCAGGCTCTCGCCGATCCCGACCTGCACACCCAGCCGGACCGGATGCGTGAGCTCGGCCAGCGGCACGCCGTCCTGCAGGCTGCTGCGACCACCTACCGGTCCTACCGGCAGGCCACCGAGGACGCCGAGGTGGCCCGGGACCTGTCCGAGGCCGATCCGGGGTTCGCCGCGGAGGCCGAGGTGCTCGAGGCCGAGGCGCAGCGTCTAGCCGGCCGGCTGCGTTCGGCCCTGCTGCCCCGCGACCCCGACGACGCCCGCCCGGTGCTGCTGGAGATCAAGGCAGGCGAGGGAGGGGACGAGTCGGCGCTGTTCGCCGCGGACCTGCTGAGGATGTATCAGCGCTACGCCGATCGTCAGGGCTGGCGGCTGGAGGTCATCGACCAGGATGTCACCGCCCTCGGCGGGATCACCACCGCCACCGTCGCCGTGCGGGCACGCGTCGGGACCGACCCGGACCGCAGCCCGGGGGCTCGACTGAAGTACGAGGGGGGCGTCCACCGGGTCCAGCGTGTTCCGGTGACCGAGAGTTCCGGACGCATCCACACCAGCGCGGCGGGCGTGCTGGTGCTGCCGGAGGCCACCGAGGTGGACAACGTGGCCATCGACCCTACGGACGTGAGGATCGATGTGTACCGGTCCTCCGGTCCGGGCGGGCAGAGCGTCAACACCACCGACTCCGCCGTGCGCATCACCCATCTGCCGACCGGCACTGTCGTGTCCTGCCAGAACGAGAAGTCTCAGCTGCAGAACCGTGAGCAGGCGATGCGCATCCTGCGGGCCCGGCTGCTGGCCCGGGCGCGCGAGGAGGCCGCCGCGCAGGCGTCAGCCGAGCGACGCAGCCAGGTGCGCTCCGTCGACCGCTCCGAACGGGTGCGCACGTACAACTTCCCGGAGAACCGGATCTCCGACCACCGGGTCGGTTACAAGGCGTACAACCTCGACCATGTCCTCGCAGGCGACCTCGACGCGGTGGTGGACGCCCTGGTCGCCGACGACGTGGAGCGCTCCCTGGCGGCCCTGGAGGCTGCCGGGGGCCGGCGGTGATCCCGACATGACGTCACAGGCGACCAGCGGATGGTTGACCCGGGCGGTGGCCGTGCTCGCCGAGGCCGGAGTCCCCAGCCCTCGGGTGGACGCCGAGCTGCTCGCCGTCGACGGCGCCGGCCTGCGCAGGGAGACGCTGGCGACGGCGGCCGACCCGGGCCCGGACTTCTGGGCGCTGGTGCGGCGCCGCGCGCAGCGTGAGCCGCTGCAGCACGTGGTCGGCCGTGCCTGGTTCCGCCGGATCAGCGTCGCCGTCGGTCCCGGCGTGTTCGTCCCTCGGCCGGAGACCGAGGTGGTGGCCGGTGCGGCCATCGAGGAGGCTGCGCGTCTGCGACACCGTGCCAGCCCGCCGGTGGTCGTCGACCTGGGTACCGGCAGCGGTGTCATCGCGCTCGCCGTCGCCGACGAGGTGCCGGTCGCGCGCGTGCACGCCGTGGAGCTGCACGCGCAGGCACTGTCCTGGGCCCGGCACAACTGCCAGGGCTCGGCCGTCCGCCTTCACCGGGGCGACCTGCGCGACTGCCTGCCGTGGCTCGACGGGTGCGTGGACGTGGTGGTGAGCAACCCGCCCTACATCCCGCCGGACGGGGTGCCGGTCGACCCGGAGGTGCGCGACCACGACCCTGCCCCGGCCCTGTACGGGTCGGGCAGCGACGGGCTGGGAGAGGTGCGGGCGGTGGTGGCGCGCGCCGAACGGCTGCTCACCGAGGGCGGGCTGCTGGTCCTCGAGCACGCCGAGCGCCAGTCCGATGCCGTGCTGGGGTTGCTCGGGCCCGGGTGGAGGGAGCGTCGCGGGCACCGTGACCTGGCCGGACGCCCCCGATTCGTCACCGCGCGGAGGTCGGGGTGACGCGGCGGTTCGACGTGACCGACCCGAGTGATCGGACCACCGCCGTGAAGGCTGCGGTGACCAGCGCGCGGCACGGCCGCCTCGTGCTGCTGCCAACGGAGTCGGTGTACGCACTGCTCACCGACGCGTTCGCGCCGAGCGGCGTGCGTGCGCTTCGCGCGCTCAAGGGCCGCCCGCACGACGCACCGCTGCCGATCGCCGTCGGCTCGGTGGCCATGCTCGCCGGTGTGGCAGACCGGCTCAGCGCCTCCGGTCAGGCGCTGGTGGAGGCGTTCTGGCCGGGGCCGCTGACCCTTGTGTGCCGGCAGCAGCCGTCGCTGGCCTGGTCGGTCGGTGGCGGGCTCGCGCTGACGGTCCGCATGCCGCTGCACCCGCTGGCGCTGGAGGTGATCCGAGCCGTCGGGCCCTGCGTCTTGCTCGGCGCAGACCCACCGTTGGACGTCGACCCGACCGGTCTGCCGGCTCCGGGCGTGGACGTCGTGCTCGAGGCGGGTCGACTGCCCGGGCCCTGTCTCCCGTCGAGCGTGGTCGACCTTCGCAGCACCCCTGCGGTTCTGCGTCGCCGCGGCGCCCTCAGCGAGGATCGGCTCACCGCAGTGGTGCCTGACCTGCAGGTACCGGACCGCACGCGGGAGGTCACCGCCGCCTCGAGCCCGGGACCCGCGACGTGACCAGGCACACGCCGGTCGACCGCGAGGAGACGTTCGGCATCCTCGTGGTGTGCACCGGCAACATCGCACGGTCACCGATGGCCCAGCGCTTGCTGGAGCACCGTCTGGCCGGTGTGCCATGGCTGATGGTCACCAGTGCCGGCACCTGGGGCCATGAGGGCTCGCCGATGGAGCGGCCGGCAGCGGCCGCGCTGGCCGAGGTGGGCATCGACGAAGGGGGGTTCCGCGCCCGGGACCTCGCAACGGACATGGTGCGCGACGCCGCCCTCGTCCTGACCGCCACCCGTGACCACCGGGCTGCGGTGCTGCGCCACGACCCCAGCGCGCTGCGTCGCACCTTCACCCTGCGGGAGCTGGGCCGGCTGGCGGCCGCACCCGGCACGCAGGCCGGGATGCCGCCTGGGTCGGCGCGGGCTCGCCTGGTCGTCGCGACGGCTGCCGCAGCCCGTGGTTCGGTGCGGGTGCCGGCGCACGAGGACGACGTCGCCGACCCGTTCGGCGCTCCGCTGACGGTCTACCGCACCTGTCGCGACCAGATCAGCGCGGCCGTGGACCAGATCTGCGCGGCGATGCTCGGCCGACACGACGGGTGAGGCGGGCCGAGGCGACGACGTCCCAGACCGGGATGTCCGCCTACAGTGGACGCGGGACGCCCCGACTGCCCGAGCGCGGCGCGATCCCGTCCGCGGACCCGACCGGAGGAGATCGACGATGACGTTCTGGGGCCCCGACTTCGCCCAGCTCGCCGACACCGACCCGGCCATCGCCGAGATCGTGCTGGCAGAGCTGGAACGGCAGCGCTGCGGGCTCCAGCTCATCGCCAGCGAGAACTTCACCTCCCCGGCGGTGCTCGCCGCGCTGGGCTCCACGCTGTCGAACAAGTACGCCGAGGGCTACCCCGGACGCCGCTACTACGGCGGCTGCGCCGAGGTGGACAAGGCCGAACAGATCGGTATCGCCCGGGCCAAGGAGCTCTTCGGCGCTGAGCACGCCAACCTGCAGCCGCACTCCGGCGCGAGCGCGAACATCGCCACGTTCGGCGCGTTCCTGCGGCCAGGTGACACCTACCTGGCCATGAGCCTGCCGCACGGTGGGCACCTCACCCACGGAGCGAAGGTGTCGTTCTCCGGCACCTGGTTCAGCCCGGTGCACTACGGGGTGTCGCCGGACACCGAGCAGATCGACTACGACCAGGTGCGTGACCTCGCCCGTGAGCACCGCCCGCGCCTGGTCATCGCCGGGGGGTCGGCGATCCCCGGACTGATCGACTTCGCCGCCTTCCGCGACATCGCCGACGAGGTGGGCGCGATCCTCATGGTGGACGCCGCGCACTTCATCGGCCTGGTGGCCGGCAAGGCGATCCCGTCCCCTGTCCCCTACGCCGACGTGGTCACCTTCACCACGCACAAGGTGCTCCGTGGACCGCGTGGCGGGATGATCCTGTGTCGTGGCGAGCACGCCAAGGCCATCGACAAGGCGGTCTTCCCGATGATGCAGGGCGGTCCGCTCATGCACGCCGTGGCCGCCAAGGCTGTCGCTCTGAAGGAGGCGGCGACTGCGGAGTACGCCGCCTACGCCCGGCAGGTCATCGCCAACGCCCGTGCCCTCACCGAGAGCCTGGTCGCCGAGGGGATGCGAGCCGTTGGAGGGGGCACCGACACCCACCTCGCGCTCATCGACCTGCGCGACATCGGCGTCACCGGTGCGCAGGCCGAGCAGCGCTGCGACGCTGCCGGGATCGTGCTGAACAAGAACGCCATCCCCTTCGACCCGCAACCACCCAGCGTCGCCTCGGGGATCAGGGTCGGCACCCCGTCGGTCACCACGCAGGGGATGGGCGAGGGCCAGATGAAGCAGGTCGCCTCACTCATCGGTCGCGTGATCCGCGACGACGACCCCCGAACGCGCGCCGAGGTCGCCGACACGGTCGCGGAGCTGGTGACCGCCTACCCGGCGTATCCGCACCCATGAGCTGAGGCGGCGGAGGGCCGCGGATGCGGGAGTACCTGTTCGTCATCGTCGTGGCGGCGGCGGTCACCCTGCTGCTCATCGGCCCGGTGGGCGCGATGGCCTCGCGTTGGGGGGCGGTACCGCCGACCCGAGAGCGTGACGTCCACCGGTTCCCCATCCCCCGCCTCGGGGGGCTGTCGATGCTCGCCGGTCTTCTCGCCGCGTTGGCGGCGGCCAGCGCCCTGCCTCGGCTCGGTCGGGTCTTCGAGCTGTCCACGGACGCCCGGGGAGTGCTTCTCGGTGCCGTGGTCATCTGCCTGGTGGGTGTGGCCGACGACGTGTGGAACCTGGACGTCTTGACCAAGCTCGCCGGACAGGTCGTGGCGGCGGGGGTCATGGTGCTCTCGGGGGTGCAGCTGTACTGGATACCGCTGCCCGGCGGCCCGCTGGTGCTCACCCCGGAACTCGCCGTGGGACTCACCGTGCTCACCGTGCTGGTGACGGTGAATGCGGTGAACTTCGTCGACGGGCTCGACGGACTGGCGGCGGGTGTGGTGGGCATCGGCGCGCTGGCCTTCTTCACCTACTCCTACCTGCTCGCTGTCGTGGAGAACCTGTCCCGGATGACGCTGCCGGCGCTGATCAGCGCCGCGCTGGCCGGGATGTGCCTGGGCTTCCTCCCGGCGAACGCGCACCCTGCGCGCATCTTCATGGGCGACTCGGGCTCGATGCTCATCGGCCTGCTCCTGGCCGGCAGCGCGATCAGCCTCACCGGGCAGCTCGACCCCGAGCTGCTCCCCCAGGGCAGCGTGCTGCCGGCCCTGCTCCCGCTGCTGCTGCCCATAGCGGTCATCGCCGTACCGTTCCTGGACCTGCTGGCCGCGGTCTGGCGCCGTACCCGAGCCGGCCGCAGCCCGTTCACCCCCGACAAGCAGCACCTGCACCATCGGCTGCTCGACCTCGGGCACTCCCACCGCCGGGCGGTGTCGATCATGTGGATCTGGGCCGGGCTGGTCGCCTTCGGTCTGGTCGTGGTGTCCCTGGTGGGCGGGACCGTCCCGCTCGTGGCCGTCGGGCTGGGGGTGGTCGGTGTGGTGTTGCTCACGCTCGGTCGTCCGGCGGGGCTGTTCGGCCGCTCGGGCTCGCCGTCGTCCTAGCCCTACCCTTGCCGGGTGCCCACCCCACCTACCCGCCAGGCGACGCACCCACTGGAGCCGCTGCGCCGCGTGCTGCGCACGGGAGTTGTCGCCGTCGTGGTGGTGCTGCCGCTTGCGGGGGTGGTCGGCTGGCTTGTCGACGGCGCGGCCGGACTGGCGGGGGCCCTGCTCGGGGTGCTCATCCCCGCGGTGTTCTTCGCGATCACGGTGGTCACGGCTCTGATCACCCTGCGGCTGTCCCCGGGAGCCCTCGGCGCTGTCGTGCTGGCCTCGTGGGTGGCCAAGCTCGTCCTGCTCATCGTCGCGTTGACCCTGCTCGACCAGTGGTCGGGGTGGTCCCGACCGGTGTTCGCCGTGACCTTCCTGGTTGCGGTGGCCGGGTGGCTGGGCCTGGAGGCCTGGATGGTGCTGCGCACCCGCCAGCCCTACGTGACTCCGGTTCCCTCTGGCAGCACGGCGACGAGTCCGTCCACCCCGACACCGAGGCGAGGGGCGACGCATGAGCCCGGACCCGGTGTTGGTAAGGTCCAGGCCAGCCATGATCGGCACACGTGAGTCTCGTCCCCGGCGGCCCCTTGGGCTGGTCGAGGGGGAGAACGTCGCCTGGTCGGTCATGTCGCTCCTGGTCGCCGGACCCGTGCTGTACGGGTTCATCGGCTGGGGTATCGACGGGCTTGTCGGGACGGACCAGGTCTTCCTCGGCTTGGGGGTTGTCGTCGGGTTCGTCCTGAGTTTCTACATCGTGTACGCGCGCTACGGCCGCACCTGAGCTCAGGCCGAGGGATCGGAGCAGACGCTGGCCATGACCGGGATCACCGTCCTCGCCTCCGAAGGCGACACCTGGAGCCCGCCGTCGCTGGCGGAGTTCTTCCCCCCGGCGATCCTGTTCGAGGGCACCCCGTTCGAGATGAACCGGATCAACCTCATCGGGCTGTTCATGACCGGGCTGCTGTCGCTGTTCTTCGTGCTGGCTTTTCGCAACCCGCGGCTCGTGCCCCGCGGTATCCAGAACGTCGGGGAGGTCGCGGTCGACTTCGTCCGCACCTTCATCGTGGACGAGATCCTCGGGGTGCAGGGCCGCAAGTACACCGCCTACCTGACGACGCTGTTCTTCATGATCTTGGCCTTCAACATCACCGGGATCATCCCGGCCCTCAACATGCCCGTGACAGCCAAGATCGGCTACCCGGTCTTCCTGGCGATCACGTCCTACGTCGTTTTCAACTGGGCGGGGATCAAGGCCCAAGGGCTGGGCGGTTACCTCAAGTCCAACCTCTTCATCCCCGGGGTACCCAAGGTCATGTACCTCCTGCTGACCCCGATCGAGGCGCTGTCGACCTTCGTGCTGCGGCCGGTGACGCTCTCGCTTCGTCTCATGGTCAACATGCTGGCCGGGCACCTGATGCTCGTGCTGTTCTACTCGGCGGCCTGGTACTTCGTGTTCTTCCCGAACAGCGTCCTGCAGCCACTGCTCGGTATCGGCGTCTACGGTGCCGGGCTGGCGTTCACGCTGTTCGAGATGCTGATCGTGGTCATCCAGGCCTACATCTTCACCCTGCTCACCGCCGTCTACATCTCTGGAGCCACGGCCGAGCACCACTAGCCCACCCGCCACACCATCCGGATCCGCCGGACGCCACAGGAAGGAACCACAGTGGACCCCGTCAATCTCGCAGAGGTCACCGGCTCGGTAGCCGCCATCGGGTACGGCCTGGCCGCCATCGGACCCGGCATCGGCATCGGCATCGTCGTCGGCAAGGCCATCGAGGGGATCGCCCGGCAGCCGGAGATGACCGGTGTGCTGCGCACCAACATGTTCCTCGGTATCGCCTTCACCGAGGCGCTGGCCCTCATCGGCGTCGGCCTCGGCTTCGTCTGGCAGGGCTGATAGGTGCTGCTCCTCAGCGTGCTGGCCTCCGAGGGCGGTGAGGAGGTCGAGGGCAGCCAGATCCTGCTGCCGGCGATCTACGACATCGTCTGGTCAGCGGTCAGTTTCGCGATCATCCTGGCGCTCTTCTGGCGGTTCGTCCTGCCGCAGATGAAGAAGGCACTCGATGCCCGCACGGAGGGGATCGAGAAGAAGCTCGAGCAGGCCGAGGCCGATCGGGCCGAGGCTGCCGCGCTCCTCGAGCAGTACCGAGCACAGCTGGCCGACGCCCGGTCCGAGGCAGCAAGGCTTCGCGCCGACGGCCAGGCCCAGCGGGCCTCGATCGTCGCCGAGGCCAGATCCGAGGCCGAGCAGGCGGCACGGGTGGTGAACGAGCAGGCTCAGGCTCGAATCGCGACCGACACCGCGGCGGCCAAGGCCTCGCTGTCCAGGGAGGTAGGCGTGCTGGCCTCCGACCTCGCCGAGCGGATCGTCGGGGAGTCGCTGGACGAGCAGCGCACCCGCGGCACCATCGACCGCTTCATCGCCGACCTGGAGTCAGCATCACAGGGAGCCACCGGCTGATGCAGGGACCGAGCCGGGAGGCCTTGCGCGCAGCTTCGGAGGCATCGCGGGCGGTTGCAGCCACCGACCCGCAGGTGGTCGGGCAGGAGTTGCTCGCGGTCGCCACGCTGCTGGGCGCTCAGACGTCGCTGCGCAACGCGCTCACCGACAACGGGGCGACCCCCGAGCGCCGGCTGACGCTGGCGGCGCAGGTCTTTCAGGGCAAGGTCACGCCGCCGACGCTGAGCGTCATCTCGTCGGCGGTGGCGCAACGCTGGTCGCGCCCGCGTGACCTGACCGAGGCCCTGGAGGAGATGGGGGCGGATGCGCTGCTGGCCCACGCAGAGCAGGACGGGCGCATCGATGCCGTCGAGGAGCAGTTGTTCCGGTTCAGCCGGCTCATCGAGTCGTCCTCTGACCTGCAGATCCTGCTGTCGAATCCGGCGGTCCCCGACGCCACCAAGGCGGCCGTCACCGGCGACCTGCTCGCCGGACGAGCCGAGCCCGAGACCAGCACGCTGGTCGACCATGTGGTGTCCCACCCCGCCGGCCGTCGGGTGACCCACCGACTCGATGAGCTGGTCGAGCTGGCAGCCCAGCGGCGCGAGCAGCTCTTGGCTGACGTCCGCGCGCCGGTGGGGCTGACCGAGGCTCAGCAGACCCGGCTGGCTGCGGCACTGACCAGGATCTACGGGCGCCCGGTGACGTTGGCCGTCTCGGTCGACCCCAGCCTGCTCGGCGGCGCCGTCGTCCGTGTCGGCGACGAGATCATCGACGGGTCGGTCGCCAGCCGGCTGGCTACCACCCGACGCACACTGACCCAGTAACCCGCGACGAGTCTGAGCACAGGCAGGAGCACACAGGACGATGACCGAGCTGAGCATTCGGCCAGAGGAGATCCGAGACGCGATCGCCCGCCACGTCGCCGAGTACCGGCCCGAGACCTCCCGTGAGGAGATCGGCCGGGTCGCCGAGGCCGGTGACGGCATCGCTCGCGTCGAGGGGCTGCCCTCGGCCATGGCCAACGAGCTGCTGGAGTTCGAAGGCGGGGTGCTGGGACTGGCGCTGAACCTCGACGTCCGCGAGATCGGCGCGGTCATCCTCGGGGACTTCCAGCCGATCGAGGAGGGCCAGCAGGTGCGGCGCACCGGAGAGGTGCTGTCCGCCCCGGTCGGGGACGGCTTCCTGGGTCGGGTCGTCGACCCTCTGGGGGAGCCGATCGACGGCCTGGGCCCGATCGCGTCCGAGGGTCGTCGGGCTCTGGAGCTGCAGGCCCCGTCGGTGGTGCAGCGCCAGCCGGTGAAGGAACCGCTGCAGACCGGCATCAAGGCCGTCGACGCGATGACGCCGATCGGCCGCGGCCAGCGACAGCTGATCATCGGCGACCGGCAGACGGGCAAGACCGCGCTGGCCGTCGACACCATCATCAACCAGAAGGACAACTGGGCCAGCGGTGACCCCCAGCTGCAGGTGCGCTGCATCTACGTCGGGATCGGGCAGAAGGGGTCCACCATCGCCTCGGTGCGTACCGCGTTGGAGGATGCAGGGGCGCTGGACTTCACGACCATCGTCGCCGCGCCTGCATCGGACCCCGCGGGTTTCAAGTACATCGCGCCCTACACCGGCTCGGCGCTCGGCCAGCACTGGATGTACCAGGGCAAGCACGTGCTGATCATCTTCGATGACCTGTCCAAGCAGGCCGAGGCCTATCGCTCGGTGTCGCTGCTGCTGCGCCGCCCGCCCGGCCGAGAGGCCTACCCTGGTGACGTCTTCTACCTGCACTCCCGGCTGCTGGAGCGTTGCGCCAAGCTGTCCGACGACCTCGGCGGCGGGTCGCTTACGGGGCTGCCGATCATCGAGACCAAGGCCAACGACGTATCGGCGTTCATCCCGACCAACGTCATCTCCATCACCGATGGGCAGTGCTTCCTGGAGACCGACCTCTTCAACTCCGGCGTCCGCCCGGCGATCAACGTGGGCATCTCAGTCTCTCGCGTCGGTGGTGCCGCCCAGGTCAAGGCGATGAAGAAGGTCGCCGGGTCGCTGCGGCTCGAGCTCGCGCAGTTCCGCGCGCTGGAGGCGTTCGCCGCCTTCGCCTCGGACCTGGACAAGGCGTCGCGTGCCCAGCTCGACCGCGGGTCGCGGCTGGTCGAGCTGCTCAAGCAGCCGCAGTACGATCCTTTCCCGGTCAACAAGCAGGTCGTGTCCATCTGGGCCGGCGGCTCGGGTGGGCTCGACGACGTCCCGCTGGAGGACATCCGACGCTTCGAGGCGGAGTTCCTGGACTTCCTCGGCCGTGAGCGCGCCGACCTGCTGGCCGACATCGCCGACACCAACGACCTCTCCGACGCCACCGAGCAGGGCCTGACGGCCGCGCTGCAGACCTTCAAGAGCCAGTTCGTGACCAGCAGCGGGCAGCCGCTGGTCAAGGACGAACCGGTCGAGGCGCTCGAGGCGGGGGAGCAGGCCGACGCGCTGGCCGTGACCAAGATGGTGCGCAAGGCCCCGCCTGCCGGGACCGCAGGGAAGACGTCCTAGCCGATGGCCGCCCAGCTCCGCGTCCTGCGCCGACGGATCAAGTCGGTCGAGTCGACGAAGAAGATCACCCGAGCCCAGGAGCTCATCGCGGCATCGCGTATTGTCAAGGCACAGAACCGGCTCGAGGCCACCCGTCCGTACTTCCAAGCACTGATCGCGGCGCTGTCGGCGGCGGTGTCCAACGCCACGGTCGAGCACCCGCTGCTCACCGCACGTCACGGCGCACGAGCCGCCGTGATCGTCTTCACCGCCGACCGCGGCTTCGCCGGTGCCTACTCGGCGAACTCGATCCGCGAGGCTCGCGCGCTCATCGGCCTGCTGGAGCAACAGGGAATGGAAGTCGACCTCTATGTGGTCGGCCAGAAAGGCACCCAGTACTTCCGCTTCCGCGGCCGCGAGCTGTCCGCGTCCTGGACCGGATTCACCGAGGAGCCGACCTACGAGGACGCCATCCCGATCGCCGACGCGGTCATCGAGGACTACCTCAGGGGGTCGGAGAACGGCGGGGTCGACCAGATCCACGGCGTTGGACACCTGTTCATCAACCGGGTCTCGCAGCAGCCCACCGCGCGACGCATCCTGCCGATCGAGGTCCAGATCCAAGAGGTGGAGACCCCCACCGACCTCAGCGGCGGTCCGGACACCTTCCCGCTGTACGAGTTCGAGCCCTCGCCGGAGGGCGTCCTGGATAGCCTGCTGCCCCGCTACGTGCGGTGGTTCGTGTTCTCTGCGCTGCAGCACGCTGCGGCGTCTGAGCACGCAGCGCGGCAGCGCGCGATGAAGTCGGCCACCGACAACGCCGAAGAACTCATCAAGACCCTCACCCGGCAAGCCAACCAGGCCCGCCAGGCAGAGATCACCCAAGAGATCAGCGAGATCGTCGGCGGGGCGGACGCCCTGGCCGCCGCAGCCGCAGGGAGCGAGTGAGCATGACCACCACTGTCGTCGAGAGCACCAACACGTCCGCTGCGGGCGGCGTGGGGCGTGTCGCCCGTGTCATCGGGCCCGTCGTGGACATCGAGTTCCCCGTCGACGCCATGCCGGAGATCTACAACGCTCTGCACGTCGAGCTCAACCTCGGAGGTAACCAGACACTGCTGACGCTGGAGGTCGCCCAGCACCTCGGCGACAACCTCGTGCGCGCCATCTCCATGCAGCCGACCGATGGCCTCACCCGAGGCGCTGCGGTGCGTGACACCGGCGAACCGATCACCGTCCCCGTCGGTGACGTCGTCAAGGGACACGTCTTCAACGCCCTGGGCAAGCCGCTGGACGTCGACGAATCCACGCTGGAGATCACCGAGCGCTGGGGGATCCACCGCTCGGCGCCGAACTTCGACCAGCTCGAGGGCAAGACCGAGATGTTCGAGACCGGCATCAAGGTCATCGACCTGATCACCCCGTACGTAAGCGGCGGCAAGATCGGCCTGTTCGGTGGCGCCGGTGTCGGAAAGACCGTCCTCATCCAGGAGATGATCACGCGGGTCGCGAAGAACTTCGGCGGCGTCTCGGTGTTCGCTGGGGTCGGCGAGCGCACCCGTGAGGGCAACGACCTGTTCCTGGAGATGACCGAGTCGGGCGTGATCAACGACACCGCCCTGGTGTTCGGACAGATGGACGAGCCGCCGGGAACTCGTCTGCGGGTCGCCCTGAGTGCGCTGACGATGGCCGAGTACTTCCGGGACGTGCAGAAGCAGGACGTGCTGCTGTTCATCGACAACATCTTCCGGTTCACCCAGGCCGGCTCCGAGGTCTCCACGCTGTTGGGCCGGATGCCCTCGGCGGTCGGCTACCAGCCCACCCTGGCTGACGAGATGGGCCAGCTGCAGGAGCGGATCACGTCTACGCGTGGTCACTCCATCACGTCCATGCAGGCCATCTACGTGCCGGCCGACGACATCACCGACCCCGCCCCGCACACCACCTTCGCGCACCTGGACGCCACGACGGTGCTCTCCCGGCCGATCTCCCAGCTGGGCATCTACCCGGCGGTCGACCCGCTGGACTCCACCAGCCGGATCCTCGAT
>Ga0209254_10002096_pt1 | contig 18090 bp, 16 predicted proteins | sample FrelakmetDIP11DI_FD_187148 | JGI IMG/M metagenome (GOLD analysis project Ga0209254, IMG submission 187148) | Freshwater lake sediment microbial communities from the University of Notre Dame, USA, for methane emissions studies - DIP11 DI (SPAdes)... | ecosystem: Environmental > Aquatic >...
TCTCTAAAATACCTGCAAAATGCTCAAAAACAGGTTTACCAGGGGCAAGACAAAATAGTTTGCGATGCCTGTGACAATAAGAAAAAGAACGATAATGAACCCGAATGGTTCTATCTTACTGAATGAAACAGCCTGTTTATACGGGAGCAGCCCTGTTAATACCCTCCCCCCGTCAAGCGGCGGGATCGGAATCATATTGAAGGATGCAAGAACAACATTGATCACCACACTGGACTGCAAGATCATGATGACAGGCGTCATCACAGGAGCGCTTATCGATTCGGGCAGCAAGAGAGATATGGGTACAAGGATGAACTTAAGGATTATTATACTGAGAACCGCCAGGAGAATATTGGTCACCGGTCCGGCAACCGCCGAAATGGCCATGTCTCTCTTTGGATTTTGAAAATTCATAGGATTGATCGGGACAGGTTTGGCATATCCGAAAACAAATTGACCATCGGTAAAGATAATAAGCATCAGCGGCATCAATATCGTTCCGAAAGGATCAATATGCGCGATAGGGTTTAAAGTCAGCCGTCCCATCATTTTGGCTGTTGGGTCTCCCAGCTTATTCGCTACAAAACCGTGCGAGAGTTCGTGAAAGACGATAGCTATCAGGATGGGGAATGCTGATATGATGATCTGCCGTGCAATGTAAGCAAAATCCATTATAATACCTTTCTGAAATTTTTTTTGTGAACCAAAAGACAGTATGGAGAAGCTCTGAAACTAACAACAGATAGAGAAACTATACTGTGTGAGAAAACCTGTTGTCAAGGTTATGGAAAGCGTATATAATTAAAAAAAACTCTATGACTGCAATAGTCATTATCCCTGCGCGATATAATTCAGCCCGTTTCCCGGGAAAACCCTTATACCCCCTCAGAGGTATGCCGGTCATCCAGCACGTATATGAAAATTCGAAACGGGCTCGCCTTGCCGATGACGTTATTGTTGCAACAGACAGTGAAACGATATTTGAGAAGGTGCTGTCATTCGGAGGCAAGGCAGCAATGACCGACAGAAAACATCAGTCCGGAACTGACAGGGTAGCAGAAGTTGCCCGCTCAACCGACTATGATATAATTGTTAATGTGCAGGGAGATGAACCGCTGATACGTTCTGAAATGATCGATGACGTTATTTCTCTTCTTGAAGACAAAAAAGCCTCCATCGGTACATTAACCAAAAAAATTGAAGACCCACAGGAAATGAGAGATCCGAATGTCGTGAAGATCGTTTTTGATAACGAAGGGTTTGCTCTCTATTTTTCAAGGGCACAGATCCCTTTCCACGCCACTCACTCCGAGCTCCGTACGCCTGACTATTACAAGCATATCGGCATTTACAGTTACCGGCGCGATATCCTTCTTGCACTCGCAGGGATGAAACAGACGGGCCTGGAGAGAGTTGAGAAACTCGAGCAGTTACGGGCACTTGAAAACGGAATGAAGATTAAAATCAGAGAGACATTCTTTGAAACGTATGGGGTAGATACTCCTGAAGATATTGAGAGGGTGGAAAAATGTCTAAATACATCTTTGTAACCGGCGGGGTCGTCTCGGCTCTCGGGAAAGGCATTGCGGCGGCTGCAACCGGTGCACTCCTTGAAGCAAAAGGATTGAAGGTGACACTCCAGAAGTTAGACCCGTATATTAATGTCGATCCCGGCACTTTGAGTCCGTTTCAGCATGGAGAGGTTTATGTTACTGATGACGGTGCAGAGACAGATCTGGATCTCGGGCACTATGAACGATTCACGTCTATACGGACGTCACAGGCAAACAACTTTACCACCGGCAAGATTTACTACAATGTCATCACAAAGGAGCGCCGGGGGGATTATCTTGGGGAAACGGTTCAGGTCATCCCTCATATCACAGACGAGATTAAGCGGGCTATTAAATCTGTCAGTGATGGGTATGATGTCGTTATTGTTGAGATCGGCGGGACTATCGGAGACATCGAAAGCCTTCCCTTCCTTGAGGCGATACGTCAAATCCGGTATGATGTCGGCAGGGAGAATGTCCTCTATATTCACCTCACCCTCATTCCGTATATAAAAACAGCGGGCGAGATCAAAACAAAACCCACACAGCATAGTGTCAAGGAATTCAGGGGGATCGGAATACAGCCGGACATCATTTTATGCCGGACCGAGTGGCCGTTGCCCCCTGACGTAAAGAAGAAGATCGCCATCCACTGCAATCTTGACGTGGATGCCGTCATCGCTGCACGGGATGTTGATACGATATACGAAGTACCACTGATGCTCCATTATGAAGGGCTCGATCACCTGATAAGCAAGAAATTTAACCTGAATCCGAATGAACCCGAGCTTTCCCTGTGGAAAGATATTGTGAGAAAAATCAAAGAACCAAAGCATGGAGTCACGATTGCGATAGTCGGCAAGTACACCGGATTGAAGGATTCATACAAAAGTCTGATGGAAGCCCTTATCCACGGAGGCATCGCAAATGATGCCCGGGTGAATCTTCAATGGATAGATTCAGAAGAAATAGAGGTGCATGGACCTGAGAGATTCTTGTCCGAAGTTGATGGAATCCTGGTACCGGGCGGGTTCGGTTACCGGGGAATCGAAGGAAAAGTAAAGGCAATTAAATTTGCCCGGGAGAAGAAGATACCGTACTTCGGCATCTGTTTGGGTATGCAATGCGCTGTTATTGAATTTGCCAGGAATGTCTGCGGTCTCTCTGCCAACAGCACAGAATTTGACCTGAACACAAAGGATCCTGTCATTTATCTCATGGAACGGTGGTACGACTATAAAAAAGAGAGCGTCGAAGTTCGTTCAGAGAGTTCACACAAGGGCGGTACTATGAGACTTGGAGCTTATCCCTGTGTTCTCAAAGAAGGGACGAACGCACTGAAAGCATATAGGAAGAAAGAGCTATCGGAAAGACACAGGCACCGGTATGAATTTAATAATGCATACCGGGGTATCCTCACACGGCACGGGCTGAAGATCAGCGGACTCAGTCCTGACGGAGAGCTGGTGGAGATGATCGAAATCGAAGATCATCCTTGGTTCGTCGGATGCCAGTTCCATCCGGAATTCAAATCTCGTCCGACAGATCCGCATCCCCTGTTCAGGGCCTTTATCGAAGCATCAGTAAGGGAAAAGAGATCCCTGTTTCCCTCTCTGGAAATAGAGAACGAAGAGAAGAGCAGAGGCATTTAGGGATTGACAGGGGAAATAACGATAGCAGATATAAAGCTCGGGGGGAATAATCCCTTATGTATTATTGCCGGGCCATGTGTTATAGAGAATGCAGATCTGGTTTTTCATACTGCAGAAAAACTGAAGGAGATCTGCAGTACCGTAGGGCTTTCTCTCCTGTTTAAAAGTTCCTTTGACAAGGCGAACAGGACATCTCTCTCTTCTTTCAGAGGTCCCGGAGTAGACATGGGGTTAAGGATTCTCTCCGACCTCAGGAGCAGGCTGCATGTACCGGTCATATCAGACATTCATTCAGTGGAGGAAGTGAAGCCTGCATCGGAAGTCCTTGATGCCCTGCAGATACCCGCTTTCCTGTGCAGGCAGACAGATCTGATTCTCGCTGCATCGAACACCGGCAAACCGGTGAATATAAAAAAAGGACAGTTCCTCGGCCCGTGGGACGTAAAGAATATCATCGACAAATTTACATCTACCGGCAATCAGAACATCTTCATAACCGAGCGCGGCTCCTCTTTCGGATATAATAACCTTGTCGTGGATTTTCGCGGGTTCCCCATCATGCGGTCTTTTGGACATCCGGTGATATTTGATGTTACCCACAGTCTCCAGCTCCCGGGAGGGATGGGGAAGAGTTCAGGCGGCCAGCGGGAATTCGCTGAACCGCTCGCACGGGCAGCGGTATCAGTCGGGGTGGACGGTCTCTTCATCGAAGTTCATCCTGATCCTGATAAGGCTTTATGTGATGGCCCGAATATGATGCGACTGGATGCATTGGGGAAATTGTTAAAGACATGCAGGGATATTGATGAATTAATAGAACCTATCTCAAAATAGGTTATCTGTGTTATTTTGTCATTCCGGGCTTGACCCGGAATCCAGTGACTTTGTCTTTCTATAACATAAAAACAAAGAATTATGAAATACCAATGGGGAATACTAAAGTCCCTGGATACCGGCTTTCGCCGGTATGACTTAATTTAAGATGGGTGCTAAGCAGATGAAAAAAACTCCGGTAAGAAAGTCCGGGCAGATCAGTTCCCGCGACAGTATCATAGATGTTGCGAAGAAAGTCCTGGAGACAGAGGCAGAAGCTTTACACGCCCTTGCAGCAAGACTCAACAGTGATTTTGAAAAAGCAGTGGATATTATCCATGAAATCAAAGGAAGGGTTGTTGTATCCGGCATGGGGAAGTCAGGCCTTGTCGGGAAAAAAATAGCAGCAACCCTTGCTTCAACCGGAACACCTGCTTTTTTTCTTCACCCTGCCGAGGCAAGCCACGGAGACCTCGGGATGATTACCGAACGGGATGCCATTATTGCGATATCGAACAGCGGCGAGACAGAAGAACTCGTCGGCCTGATTCCCTTTCTGAAAAGGTTCAGGGTCAAACTGATATCAATGACCGGGAATGTGAACTCCACCCTTGCCAGGGCATCCGATGTAACATTGGATATTTCTGTGAAGGAAGAGGCCTGCCCGATGGGAATTGTGCCTACCGCATCAACTACAGCAACCATGGCAATGGGCGATGCTATTGCTGTTTCACTTCTTATCAAGAAAGGCCTGAACGAAAAAGATTTTGCCCTGTTCCATCCGGGAGGCAGCATCGGGAAGAAATTCTTTATCAAAGTTGAAGACCTCATGCATTCCGGAGACCATTTACCGTTGATATCGCTTGATACGCCGATGTCCAGGGCGGTCATCGAGATGTCATCAAAAAGACTCGGCCATGCTGTGGTGGTTGATGCAGCAGGGAAGATAACCGGGGTACTCACAGACGGGGATGTGCGCAGAGGATTGGAAAGATGGGCAGGAAAGCTCTTTGATCTCCCCGCACAACAGGTCATGACAAAAAGCCCTAAATCAATTGCCGGAGATGAACTCGCAGCAAAGGCATTATCAATCATGGAGAGTTTTTCGATAACCGCCCTCGTTGTTCCCGATGAGAATGGAAAACCGCTCGGCATGATCCACCTTCATGATATCCTCAGACAGGGGATCGTCTAATCTGCGAGGTTTTTCATCAGCAGTGAAAAAATATCAACCGCCCACATATCATGAAAGCAAATGAATATTTCTTCAAAGGGGTGATAGGGATATGACAGAAAAGAATAACAAACTGCAGGCAATATCAGATGAAATCAGCGAGCATATTATTGCTGTGAAAGGAACCTTGGAACTCATTGATGCATCGGTTGAGGAGGATGATCTGCACAACCTTGTTCTGAAGGCATTGAAGCGGATGGATAACATCCACATATTATCCGGAGAGATGTTTGCGCTCTTGAAGGCTTGCCTCGACAGGATGGAAGAGAAGAAAACAGAGTAAAGCAAGGCACAGGTGCGTGGTTCCAACTGTGCCTCATAAAACTGTCTGCTTTGATTAGTTTCTTTTTGTTGATTTTGCTAAACGCACGGTTTAGCAGAACGAAGGCCGTCAGCCACCACCGCTGAATCCTGAAGAGGAACCACCGGAGGATGATCCTGAATCAGCCGATGATGAACAGCTGAATTGCGAGAGCAATTTCTTGATATTCTGTGAACCGCATCGCGGGCATGCGGTATCCTTCTCATTCGGATTCCACTGGAGAATGGCGAAAATCTCATTGCATGAGTTGCAGGTGTATTCATAAATTGGCATATTCTCTAATCTCCTTGAATTTATACTTAGTTAATTGTTTAGTTTACATATTAAGCACATTATTGTCAATCCAGAAAATTGACTTGTCAAGAGCAGATGTTGTGAGAAAAATTATTTTTCGATACCATAGTGTACCTTTCCCCGATGGTTTTATACATATTTTTAATCAGAGAACGAGAATAGATATTTCAATCAAATCATCGAGTTAAATAATTTTTCGAGCAATATCTGCGCTTTTTGGTTCAACTGTCCCTCAAAATCCCTTGTATCTCTTCCCTGAATTTCCTTGGGTGGGTCCCTTCCCAGTATATTTTTCCGCAGTCTGCACACTCCCGGAAAAGATTATAATGCAGATAAACATACTCCGGGACTGAGTCTTTTACCTCTGATTTATCCTTAATTTTGCGGAGGTTACCATTGCACTTCACACATCTGCTGAGAAGGCGAAATTGCCTGAGTTTGAAAGTGCTTATTGTCTCCAGGAGTTGTTGGAAGGGGTCATCAGACGCGATGAGAAGATAACTCCTGAGTCCTTTAACTCTTATCAGCCGCGTGTCTCTCGTTAAGATGGTTCTGTTCTGTTCAAGTGCTATCCTGATAAGCCTGGCGTCAATGATCCCGGGAAAATATACGGTATCGAATCCGAGGAACCGTAGCCATCTCGCAAGTCTCCCGAGCATAGCATCAGCAATGAACGTGACTTCCCGTTGGGTGGAATCAGGCGTGAGGGATTTACCCGTTTCCTCACGCCTGATCATATAAATCTCGTATGCTTCTTTATTCTTCAGCTACTGCTGGTTCCGGGACCAGAGGCCGGAATTCCCTTTTTACGAAGGTATTCCGGTACCGCAACATGCCTGTACCTGCAGGGATTATTCTCCCCATGATCACATTTTCCTTCAGCCCCCGGAGTTCATCCAGAGCACCGCTGATAGAGGCTTCGGTAAGTACCCGGGTTGTCTCCTGGAACGAGGCCGCAGATACAAAACTATCTGTTGTCAACGACGCTTTTGTTATACCGAGAAGAAGGGGTTTCCCCTGAGCAGGCTTGCCGCCTTCCGACTTAACCCTTGCATTCTCTTCCTGGAAAATCCTCCTGTCCACATGCTCACTGATGAGGAAGTTCGTATCGCCCGGATCTTCGATCCTGACCTTTTTCATCATCTGCCTGACAATCACTTCTATATGCTTGTCGTTAATCGTGACGCCCTGGAGCCTGTATACCTTTTGCACTTCATCGACAAGGTATCTCTGGAGTTCCTGGGGGCCGAGGATATCAAGAATATTGTGGGGATTTACTGCTCCGTCCATGAGCGGTTCCCCTGCTCTTACCCAGTCGCCTTCATGGACCCCAACATGCTTGCCCTTTGGGATGAGATACTCTCTCGTTTCATCGCCACCTTTCACAACAACGACCCTCATGCCTTTGTGTGCCCCCCTGAACTCAACCATTCCATCTATTTCTGTAACGATTGCCTGCTCTTTTGGACGCCGTGCCTCAAAAAGTTCAGCGACTCGCGGCAAACCACCGGTAATATCCTTCGTCTTTGTTGTCTCCCGTGGTATTTTTGCAAGAATATCTCCCGGGTATACCATATCATTTCTGTCGACAAGGATATGTGCCCCGGCCGGGAGGAGATACCGTGCCGGAGTATTTGTCCCGGGAGTCTTCTGGGTAGCCCTTCCCTGCTCATCCTTAATTGATAGCCTGGGTCTCATGTTAGCCGGGTAATCTATGATAACTTTATGGGACAGACCGGTAATCTCGTCGACCTCTTCCTTTACGGTTGCTCCTTCGATAATATCTCCATAAGCTATTTTCCCCCCAATTTCCGTAAGAATTGGCGTCGAATAAGGATCCCATTCAACGAGTTTCTGACCTATCTCTACTTTCTGACCGTTGTTCACCATCAACTTTGCGCCGTATACAACAGAATACTTCTCTTTTTCCCTGCCCTTCCCATCAACAACAGCAATATTTCCGTTCCTGTTCATAATAACCAGAAGGCCTTCCCTGTTTTTTACGGTACTGATATTGATGAACTTTATCGTGCCGGAATTTTTAGCCGCAAGTATCGTCTGCTCAACAATTTTTGAGGCTGCCCCTCCTATATGGAATGTCCTCATGGTCAACTGGGTGCCGGGCTCACCGATGGACTGTGCAGCAATAATGCCGACAGATTCACCTTTTTCAACGGTTTCACCCCTTCCCAAATCCCTTCCATAGCATTTCGTACAAACACCGAGCTTTGCCTGGCAGGTAAGAACCGATCTGATCTTGGCTCTGTCAATTCCGGCTTCAATAATCTTCAGGGTTATTTCCTCATCTATCTCATGGTTCCTCTTAACGATCATTTCCTTTGTTATGGGATCCTTAATATCTTCAACTGCAATCCTGCCAAGGACCCTTTCCTCCAAAGGCTGTATGATCTCACCGCCTTCAACCAGTGAAGTGACGAGAATCCCATCGGTTGTTCCGCAGTCATCCTCATGGATGATGACATCCTGGGCAACATCAACAAGCCTCCTTGTGAGATACCCTGAATTTGCGGTTTTTAAAGCTGTGTCAGCAAGTCCTTTGCGGGCTCCGTGCGTCGATATAAAGTACTCAAGAGGAGTCAGCCCCTCCCGGAAATTTGCCTTTATTGGAGTTTCTATAATTTCACCTGAGGGCTTTGCCATCAGTCCCCTCATCCCCGCGAGCTGACGTATCTGGGCAGTGCTTCCCCTTGCTCCTGAGTCAGCCATCATGAAGATGCTGTTGAATTGTCTCCTCTCCTGGAGCTCTTCCTCGGAAAGGGCCTTCCCATCCTCTGCTCCAAGTTCCTTCATCATCTCTTCAGCAACTTTTTCTGTCACGTTCGCCCATATGTCGATAATCTTGTTGTATCGTTCACCCTGGGTTATCAGTCCGTCCTCGTACTGTTTTTTCACTTCACTGACTTCCTGTTCGGCGTTCCGGATAAGCGCCGGTTTTGTGGTAGGGATATGCATGTCTACCATAGATATCGACACACCGGATTTCGTGGCATATTTAAAACCGATCTGCTCAAGGTTATCAAGGAATACAACCGTATCCCGTCTGCCTGATTTTTTATAAATGAATTCTATTAATTTCCCGATTTCCTTTTTCGTCATATCCCTATTAATCATGGAAAAGAGTACCCCGGATGGCAGTATCTCACGGAGAATAATTCTCCCGGTTGTTGTCTCGACAAAGCCTCCATCCATTCTCACCTTAATCCGTGCATGTTCATCAATGATGCCGGCGTCATAGGCGATCCTGACATCCTCCGGGTCAGCAAATACTTTCCCCTCACCTTTGGCACCTTTCCTCTCTTTCATGAGGAAATAAATACCGAGAACCATATCCTGGGTAGGAACAACTATCGGCTTCCCGTTAGCAGGTGAGAGAATGTTATTGACAGACATCATGAGAACCCGTGCCTCGATTTGAGCCTCTATCGATAGAGGGATATGGACAGCCATCTGGTCTCCATCGAAATCAGCATTGAAAGCAGTACATACGAGGGGATGTAATTTGATCGCCTTTCCTTCCACAAGAATGGGATCAAAGGCCTGAATGCCAAGTCTGTGCAAGGTTGGAGCACGGTTCAGGAGAACCGGATGTTCCCGGATCACCTCTTCAAGGGCATCCCAAACCTCGGGACTCTCTTTTTCAACCAGCTTTTTTGCAGCCTTGATGGTTGTTGCATATCCTTTTTCTTCGAGCTTATTAAAAATAAATGGTTTAAAGAGTTCCAGGGCCATTCTCTTTGGCAGCCCGCATTGATGAAGCTTCAGTTCAGGTCCGACAACGATAACGGATCTTCCCGAATAGTCGACGCGTTTCCCTAAAAGGTTTTGTCTGAAACGGCCCTGTTTCCCCTTGATCATGTCACTCAGGGATTTCAGCGGCCGCTTGGTTGTGCTTTTTAATACCCTGCTTCTCCTGCCATTGTCAAAGAGGGCATCCACAGCCTCCTGGAGCATCCGCTTTTCATTTTTTATAATGACACTCGGCGCTTTCAGTTCCATAAGTCTCTTGAGTCTGTTATTCCTGTTGATTACCCTTCTGTACAGGTCATTCAGATCAGAAGTGGCAAAACGCCCTCCTTCAAGCGGGACAAGCGGTCTCAGGTCAGGTGGCAAGACCGGGATAAGATCCATGATCATCCATTCAGGTTTATTCCCGGATTTTCTGAATGCATCCAGGACCTTCAATCGCTTGGTGAGTTTCTTCTTAACCCCTATGGAGACTGCTTCGTATATCTTTGTCTTGAGTTCTGCATACAGTGCTTCGAGATCAACCCTGCGTAAAAGCTCCCGTATCGCCTCAGCCCCCATACCTGCTTTAAACCGTGCACCAAATTCAGCCGTTTTCTTCTTAAAATCGTCTTCGGTAAGCAGCTCTTTTTCCTTGAACGGGGTATCACCCGGATCAATGATTACGTAGCTCTCGAAATAGAGAACCTTTTCAAGCTGCCGCATGGTCATGTCAAGAAGGGTGCCGATTCGGCTTGGCAGGCCCTTCAGAAACCATATATGTGCGACAGGAGTTGCAAGCTCAATATGTCCTAATCGTTCCCTTCTTACTTTAGACTGAATCACCTCCACACCGCACTTATCACAGACTACTCCTCTGTGCTTCATCCTCTTGTATTTACCGCATATACATTCCCAGTCCTTGACAGGACCAAAAATCTTTGCACAGAACAGACCATCACGTTCCGGCTTGAATGTGCGGTAATTGATCGTCTCGGGTTTTTTTACTTCACCATAAGACCACTCCCGTATCTTCTCCGGTGAAGCAAGACGAATTCGAACAGCCTCAAAATCAGTCGGATCTTTTGGCCTTTGAAAAATTGCAGAGATATCTTCTGTCAAATTACTCCCCCTTACTCTTTTTCTCCAGAAGTTCTACGTCAAGTCCAAGACTCTGGAGTTCTTTTATTAGAACGTGAAAAGATTCCGGTACGCCAGGTTCAAGGGTCGCATCACCTTTCACGATTGCTTCATACATCCGCGCTCTTCCTGTAACATCGTCACTTTTGACCGTTAAAAATTCCTGGAGCGTATAGGAAGCCCCATACGCTTCGAGTGCCCATACCTCCATTTCCCCGAGCCGCTGACCACCAAACTGGGCCTTTCCACCCAGAGGCTGCTGGGTAACAAGCGAATAGGGGCCGATAGACCGTGCGTGTATTTTATCATCAACAAGGTGATGAAGCTTCATCATATACATATGACCAACAGTGACAGGTTTATCAAAAGGTTCACCCGTCCTGCCGTCACGAAGTATCATTTGGCCTGATGTCGGCAGCTTAGCCTTTCGGAGAAGATCCTTTATCTCGCCTTCTTTCGCACCTTCGAATACAGGGGTAGCTACATGTATCCCCAATGCCCTTGCTGCCCAGCCGAGGTGCGTCTCGAGGACCTGCCCGATATTCATTCTTGACGGCACTCCAAGGGGATTAAGCACGATGTCTACAGGAGTCCCATCAGGAAGAGAGGGCATATCCTCTTCCGGCATAACTGTTGATACGACGCCTTTGTTGCCGTGTCTGCCCGCCATCTTGTCGCCTATCTGGATTTTCCGCTTCATTGCAATATATGTCTTTACAACCTTATTTACCCCCGGTGGAAGTTCATCCCCTCTTTTTAAGCGGTCGATCATTTCATCGTATCGTAACTCAAGATAACGAATATAGTGATTGAAATCGTTGTTTGCAGATTCTAATTTCTCGCGTGCAGTGCTGTCTTCGAGTTTGATGCGAATAAGATGATCATCTTTGACCCTTTCCAACTGTTTTTCTGCAAGCTTCTTTCCCTTTGCGCAGAGAAGCTCTTTGGTCTTCGAGTCTTTCACATCGTCTGAAACAATCTGTCCGACAAGAAGGCCCCTCAGTTTGCTGAACTTTTCCTCTTTTGCTATCCTGACCTCTTCTTCAAGATCCCTCTGTAATTTTTGGATATCATCTTCTTCAATATTTTTTGCCCTGTCGTCTTTCTCTGTGCCTTTCCGGGAAAATATCCTTACATCTAACACAGTTCCTTCTATCCCTGGCGGGACATAGAGGCAACTTTCCTTAACTTCCTCAGCCTTTTCGCCAAAAATAGCCCTCAGCAGCTTCTCTTCAGGTGTCAACTGGGTCTCTCCCTTTGGCGTAACTTTGCCAACAAGGATATCACCGGGTACCACCTCGGCGCCCATCCGTATTATTCCGCTTTCATCAAGATTCTTCAGGGCTTCTTCCCCGACATTCGGAATGTCACGGGTAATTTCTTCGGGGCCAAGTTTGGTTTCCCTTGCCTCGGCGCTGAATTCCTCTATATGCACTGAAGTAAAGACATCCTCTTTAACAAGTCTCTCGCTAAGCAGCATTGCATCTTCAAAATTATATCCGCCCCACGGCATGAAAGCGACCAGGACGTTCTTGCCAAGCGCAAGTTCCCCCATATCTGTACATGGTCCGTCAGCAAGAATATCACCGGCCTTGACTGTATCACCAATGTTAACGATTGACTTTTGATTGACGCAGGTAGCCTGATTTGATCTCTGGAACTTTACGACATTGTATATATCAACTCCACCTCTGTTTTCGGTTGTCCTCACAACAATCCTGGATGCATCAACGCTTTCAACAACCCCTCCGCGTTTCGCAAGAACAATTGCTCCTGAATCACGGGCTGCAACAAACTCGACGCCGGTGCCAACAATCGGCGATTCAGGCTGTAACAACGGCACAGCCTGTCTCTGCATATTAGACCCCATTAAAGCTCTGTTTGCATCATCGTTTTCAAGAAACGGGATGAGAGAGGCAGATACACCGACAATCTGCTTTGGTGATACGTCCATATATTCTACTTCCTGAGGGGATACCATCTTAAAATCACCACCAACTCGAGCTGAAACCGTTTCACCGGTCAAATGTCCTTTCTCATCCAAAGGGGAAGTCGCCTCCGCGATGATATATTTTTCTCCATCGATTGCGGAGAGATATTCGATCGTTTTTGTGACCTTGCCATTAATAACTTTTCTATAGGGAACTTCTATGAATCCAAAATCATTAACCCGTGCATAAGAAGCAAGGGATGTGATAAGGCCGATGTTCGGGCCTTCAGGCGTCTCTATGGGACATATTCTTCCGTAATGAGTTGGGTGGACATCTCGTACCTCAAATCCTGCCCTTTCCCGGGTCAAGCCTCCGGGACCAAGCGCAGAGAGTCTTCTCTTGTGCGTAATCTCGGACAAGGGATTGGTCTGATCCATGAACTGACTCAACTGGCTCGAACCAAAAAACTCTTTCAAAGCAGCCATGACAGGTTTTGCATTAATCAAATCGTGGGGCATTGCTGTTTCAAGTTCTGTGAGCGTCATTTTCTCTTTGATTGTGCGCTCCATTCTGACCAGACCGATCCTGAACTGGTTCTCGAGCAGTTCCCCGACCCTTCTTACTCTCCTGTTGCCAAGATGGTCTATGTCATCAACCTCTCCCCTTCCTGTCCTGAGATTAAAAAGGTATCTGACGATTTCCACGATATCATTATCCGTGAGGACTCTGGTCTCAAGCGGCACTTCGATATTCAGCCGTTTATTTAATTTCAGCCGGCCAACAGGGGATAGATCGTATCGCTTTGGATCAAAAAAGAGGCCATTAAACAGATCCTTGGCTGCAGAAACTGTCGGGGGTTCACCCGGCCGTAATTTTTTATAAATCTCAAGTAGAGCCTCATCCTGTGTGCTGACTTTATCTGTCAGCAGGGTGTCCCTGAGGGAAGGCAGATAATGAACATTATCGATAAAAAGAATGCTGAGGGAATCAATTCTGAGAGCAAGGATCCTGTCAAAGGCAGCCTCTGTTATAACATCATTGCCGTCTAAAATGACTTCTCCCGTGGAAGGATCAATGATATCTTTCAGAGTTATCCTGCCAATAATTTCTTCTTTGGATATCGGGATTGTTTTGATCCCTGACGCCTCCATTTTTCTGATTGCGCCTCTGGTAATCTTATTTCCTTCTTTGACAATTAATTCTTTCCCATGAGAAAAAATATTTATAACAGATTTCATCCCGATAAGAATTTCGCTCACATCTCTGGTGAATTTATTCCCGCTTATCATAATTGTTTCAATGGGGTAGAAAATCTTCAGAAGATCTTCATTTGAATATCCCAGGGCCTTGAGAACAATTGTTGCAGGCAGTTTTCTTCTTCTGTCAATCCTTACATACAGGATATCTTTTGAATCAAATTCAAAATCGAGCCAGGAACCCCTCGAAGGGATTACCCGTGCAGAGTAAAGAAGTCTTCCGCTTGCATGTGTTTTCCCCTTATCATGACTAAAAAATACTCCCGGGGAACGATGCAGCTGGCTGACAACAACTCGTTCCGTACCGTTTATGACGAATGTAGCTGTATCGGTCATAAGCGGCATCTCGCCGATATATACATCCTCTTCTCTTGATTCCTTTAACCTTTTTGTGTCTTTTTGCTCGATTTCCCACATGTTGAGCTTCACCTTGATTTTCAACGGCGCGGCAAATGTTATCCCTTTCTGAAGACAGTCCCGGATGCTGAATTTCGGCTCGCCTATGACATAACCCAAAAACTCGATGGAAGCCGTCTCATTGTAGTCCAGAATAGGGAACACGCTTAAAAAAGCCGCCTGTAATCCTGATTCGTCCCGTTTATCGGCCAGGACGTCCCTCTGCAGGAACTTCTCGAAGGACTTTTTCTGTATTTCTATCAGGTTAGGGATATCGAGAATAGGGGGAACTTTTCCAAAGTTCAGTCTTTTTCTGAGAACCCTTGTCATACGTCTCCTTAAATTTATTTAATTTCTACTGTCGCACCCTGTTCTTCGAGTTTTGCCTTTATGGATTCAGCTTCCTCCTTTGAGACGCCGGTTTTGACCGGTTTTGGAGCTCCGTCAACAAGGTCTTTTGCTTCCTTAAGTCCAAGCGCTGTCAGTTCTCTGACAACTTTTATCACCTGTATCTTCTTTTCGCCGGCTGCAGAGAGGATGACATCAAAACTGGTCTTCTCCTCGACTTCAGGTGCAGCTGTTCCGGCAGCAGCTCCAGGCATAGCTACAGCAACAGGTGCTGCTGCGGTGACACCATATCTCTCCTCGAACTCTTTTATGAATTTTGACATATCGAGAATCGTCATGTTGTCAATAAAGTCGAAAACTTCTTCTTTTGTTACGGCCATTTTAAAATCCTCCTTTTATTGAGTAGTGAGAAGTTAGTAGACAGGAAAAAGGAAAAAACCTCCTGACCTGACTACTGTTTTCTGTCTACTGACTACCTTTTTTATTTTTCAGTGCTTCCAGTGCATTGACGAAACTGCTCAGCGTTGCATTCAGTAACCATCCAAGCTTGTTCAGGGGTGATTTGAATCCGCCCGCCATAATAGCAAGCAGGACATTTCTCGGAGGCAGATCAGCTACAGCCTTGAGATCCTGCGCTGTACAGACTGCCCCTTCGATGAGACCGATGCCGACCTTGAGTTTATCATTCTTTTTTGAGTACTCAAGGATCTTTTTCACTGTCAGCACTGGGTCATCATAACTGATTGCTATGCCGACAGGTCCCTTGAAAGCATCTTTCGCTGCAGAGACGGACGTTCCTTCAGAAGCAATTTTTGCAAGAGTATTCTTGATTATTTTGTATTCAAAGTTACCCTCTCTCAAAAGGCTTCTTAAATCTGATAGCTCAGCAACAGTCAACCCCCGATAATCCGTAAAGACTATAGCCTTTGCCCTATTGAACTCTTCTTTGAGTTCCTGGATAACCTGTTCTTTTTCTGTCCTGTTCAGCTTAAACCCCCTTTCCCAGCGATGCAATATCAACCGCGATCCCCGGTCCCATTGTTGAAGATACCGCTATCTTCTTGAGATATTTACCTTTGCTCGTGGCTGGTTTCGCCTTTATGATTGAATTAATTACTGTCCTTGCATTCTCGAGAAGCTTTTCAGTATCAAAGGAGACCTTCCCGATCGGGACATGGACAATCCCTGCTTTTTCAGCTTTATATTCTACCTTCCCTGCCTTAATCTCCTTAACAGTCCGTGCTATATCGAATGTTACTGTCCCGAGTTTAGGATTCGGCATTAATCCCCGCGGGCCGAGTATCTTCCCGAGTTTTCCGACAACACCCATAACATCAGGAGTTGCAACAGACTTGTCAAAATCCAGCCATCCTTTGCTTATCTTATCGACAAGATCTTCAGCACCAACAAAGTCAGCACCTGCTTCGAGGGCCTCTTTTTCCTTTTCTCCCTTGGCAAAAACCAGAACGCGAACCTTCTTGCCAATGCCATGCGGGAGGACAACCGTACCCCGCACCATCTGTTCTGACTTCCGTGGATCAATGCCAAGATTCACGGCCAAATCCACCGTTTCATCAAATTTCGTATATGTGGCTTCCTTTGCACGTTTTAATGCATCTTCGAGCGAGTATTCCTTGCCGATTTCGACCTTATCCTGAGCTGTCCTTAATTTTTTACCCATAGCTTTTCACCCTTCAATCTGTTATTTCCAAACCCATGCTCCTGGCAGTTCCCTTGATAATATTCTCTGCTTTATCAAGGGAGTAAGCATTAAGATCCGGGAGTTTTTTCTGGGCTATCTCTCTAATCTGTGCAGAGGTAACCTTGCCGACCTTCTCCTTGTTCGGGACACCTGATCCCTTAATGATTCCTGCCGCCTTTTTCAGAAGATCTGAGGCAGGAGGAGTTTTTGTGATAAACGTAAACGATCTGTCGGCATACACGGTCAGGACAACCGGTATGATGGTATCACCGAGGGCCTGAGTCTGAGCGTTAAACGCCTTGCAGAACTCCATGATATTGACACCATGGGGACCGAGGGCCGGACCAACAGGCGGTGCAGGATTTGCTTTCCCCGCAGGAATCTGAAGCTTGACCTGTGCAATGACTTGTTTTTTAGCTTTAGCCATATAACCCCCTTATGCAATTCAAAATGATCAATTAACAATGAAAAATGCAAATTGGTAATTGGTAATTTTGCATTTTTATGCTTTTTCTACCTGAAAGAAATTCAGTTCAACAGGTGTCTGTCTGCCGAAAATACTGACCATGACGCAAAGCCTTCCATGATCAAAATCAACATCATCTACACCGCCGAGAAAATTGGTGAAGGGACCGTCAATGATTCTGACGCTTTCTCCCCTCTGAAACTGTGTCTTGACCTGTGGGACAGGGCCCCTCTCAATCTGTTGAATGATGACCGAAACCTCTTCCTCTGAGAGGGCGACAGGTGCGGCACCACCAACAAAGCCGGTGACTCTCGGAGTGCTTCGAATGAGATGCCATGTCTCGTCGTCAAGTTCCATCTCGACAAGGATATATCCCGGATAAAATTTCTTATCGCTTTCCTTCTTTTTTCCACCTTTGAGTTCGATAACCCGCTCTGTCGGAATTAAAATCCGTGAAATTTTATCCTTCAGATCCTGCTTGTCTAACTTCTCCTCTATCGCAATCTTTACCTTCTCTTCAAAACCTGAATATGTATGCACCACGTACCAGTTTTTTTCCATAATTTATCTCAGAGCCATCGCCACGATTTTTGAAAGGCTTAAATCGATAATCCCCAAAAATAATGAAATTATGAGAACCGTTATGATGACTACCCATGTGGAACCGATAAGTTCTTCCTTCGTTGGAAAAACAACCTTCTTCACCTCAGTTTTTACTTCCCTGAAAAATTCCTTAACCTTGTTTAGCATGATATTTTATCCTGATTTGCTTTTTCGCTGTTTTCAATTTTTTCGCATACCTTTCACGTATCATTATTGTAGTGGCAGGCCAGGAGGGATTTGAACCCCCAACCCTCGGATTTGGAGTCCGACGCTCTATCCGTTAGAGCTACTGGCCTATGCCTTTGTCTCTTTGTGAACAGTATGCCGCCTGCAATTCCTGCAGTGCTTTTTCAACTGAAGCTTATCAGTCGTATTCTTTTTATTTTTCATACTCGAATAATTCCGGTTTTTGCATTCTGTACACTGAAATAAAATGATGTCTCTCATTTTCGTTTGGCTCCATTACAATTTGCTAAATATAAAATTTGAAATTCCTTAATTTTGCACTTTGAATTTTTATGTTTTTCGTTTGCATGTATTTACTGGATAACCTCTATCACAACACCCGCACCAACAGTCCTTCCGCCCTCACGTATCGCAAACCTCAACTCCTTCTCCATCGCTATCACAGAAATC
>Ga0209254_10002097_pt1 | contig 18088 bp, 17 predicted proteins | sample FrelakmetDIP11DI_FD_187148 | JGI IMG/M metagenome (GOLD analysis project Ga0209254, IMG submission 187148) | Freshwater lake sediment microbial communities from the University of Notre Dame, USA, for methane emissions studies - DIP11 DI (SPAdes)... | ecosystem: Environmental > Aquatic >...
GGCGGGACCCTCGTGAGCACTGCCGTGCGGCCGTGGCACCCGGAGCCGGCTCGCAACCGTCAGTGCAACCAGCGCCACCAGCACCAGCACCGCGTAGCTGCCGGCAAACACCGCAGGCAGCAGTTCGCGCGTGACCTTGGAAAGTTCGGGTCCCACGATGCCGCCGGCGATGCCGCCCGCCAGCACCCAGGCAATCGCACGGTCCTTCAGTGACGGCGCCGTGGCGTCGGCAACTTCGGCGGCGGCAAAGCGCAGGTACTGGCCGAAGGCGTTGTACAGCCCGACGATGAAGGTGCCGAGCGTCAGTCCGAAGAAACTTCCCTGCACGACGGAGTACGCGGCGATGGCGGTGCCCAGCGCGCCCATCGAAGCTCCGAACATGAAGCCGGCGCGCCGGCCCCAGCGGCCCATGCCGAGGGATGCGGGCACGGTGGTCAGCGCCGAGCCGATGATGTACGTCGTGATCGGCAGCGTCGCCAACAGAGGCGTTGGCGCGAGCGCGAGCCCGGCGAGTCCGTTGATTGCGATCAGCGTGACATTGTTGATGTAGAGCAGCGCCTGGCAGGCCGCGAGCAGCGCGATCTGCCGTCCGGCGGACGAGGTCGATGGCAAGGCGGACTCCGGTGAGAGCGGATTATATGAAGCGCGTCCGGACGGAGCCGCCTGCTCAAGTCATGACGGGGCGGTCGCGTTCGCTAGAATCCCCGCTAGACGAGCATGTTTGTGCAACGGAAGGAGAGCGGCGATGTCGATGGCCGATCGCGACGGCTTCATCTGGTATGACGGCAAGCTGGTGCCGTGGCGCGATGCGACCACGCACGTGCTGACGCACTCGCTGCACTACGGCCTGGCGGTCTTCGAAGGCGTACGAGCCTACAAGACCGACCGCGGACCTGCGATCTTCCGTCTCAAGGAGCACACGGACCGCCTCTTCAACTCAGCCAAGATCTTCATGATGGAGATTCCCTACGGCCGGGAACAACTCTTCGAGGCTCAGCGCGAGGTCGTGCGCGCGAACAAGCTCGAGTCCTGCTACCTGCGGCCGCTTGCGTTCTACGGCTCGGAGAAGATGGGCGTCAGCCCGAAGGGCGCCGCGGTCCATGTGTCGATTGCGGCCTGGCCCTGGGGCGCGTACCTCGGCGAAGAGGGACTGCAGAAGGGCATCCGCGTCAAGACCTCGTCCTTCCAGCGCCACCACATCAACGTCTCGATGGTGCGCAGCAAGACCGCGGGGCACTACGTCAACTCGATCCTCGCAAATCAGGAGGCCGTGCGCGACGGCTATGACGAGGCGCTGCTGCTCGACACGAACGGCTTCGTGGCGGAGGGCGCCGGGGAGAACCTCTTCATCGTCAAGGACGGCAAGATCTTCGAGCCTGAAATGGTCTCCGGGCTCACCGGCATCACGCGCGCGACGGTCATCGAACTCGCACGCGACCTCGGCTACGCGGTCAGCTCGATGCCGATGACGCGCGACGACGTCTACCTCGCCGACGAGGCGTTCTTCACCGGCACCGCCGCCGAGGTCACGCCGATCCGTGAACTCGACGGCCGCGTCATCGGCGCCGGTGCGCGTGGCCCGGTCACCGAGAAGATCCAGTCGGTCTTCTTCGATGTCGTCTACGGCCGCGCGTCCAAGTACAGCCGCTGGCTGACGCCGGTATGAGCACGACAATCACCACGCGCAAGGAAGAGCCGGTCGTCGAACTGCGCGCGACGGACCTGCCGGCGTTCTGTCCCAACCCCGCCATGCCGGTGTGGAACCATCACCCGCGCGTGTTTCTCGACGTCGCCACGACCGGCGAGGCGATGTGTCCGTATTGCGGGACGCGCTACCGACTCAAGGCCGGCGAAGTCGTCAAGGGACACTGAGCCCGCCGGCCGGACGAACCGCTTCCCATGTCGCGCCTGACCAAACCCTTGCTCTTCGCCTCGCCCGAGGAGTGCGAGCGCGCCTTCTACGAGGCGCTCGAGAACGCCGACATCGACGCCGTCGTGGACCTCTGGCTCGAGGACGATGACGTGGTCTGTGTACATCCGAACGGCCCCCGCCTGCTCGGCTACGCGGCGGTGCGCGCCTCCTGGTCCGCCATCCTTGCGGGCGGGCCGTTGAACGTGCGTGGCACCTCGCGCAAGTCGCTCGACACACCGACGGTCGCCGTCCACAACGTCATCGAGGAAGTCCTGGTCAGGGAAGGTTCGGCGCAGCAGGTGGTCAGTGTGCTGGCCACCAATGTGTACGTGAAGACCTCGGCCGGCTGGAAGATGGTGCTGCACCATGCCTCCCAGTCCAAGGGAGGCGAAGTGGTCAGCGCGGCGGAGCCGAACGCGATCCTGCACTGACGTGGCGGGCGCAACGTCCTACAGCGCGCCCGTCTGGCTGCCCGGTGGCCATCTGCAGACCATCGTTCCGGCGCTGCTGACGCCGCAGCCAGGTGCGTCTTACCGGCGCGAGCGCTGGACGACCCCGGATGATGACTTCATCGATGCGGACTTCGCCCAGCCCGAGCCGGGCGATGCCGCCGCTCCGATCCTGGTGCTGTTCCATGGTCTCGAGGGCAGTTCTTCAAGCCACTACGCCCGCTCAGTCATGCGCGCGTTCGCCGACCTCGGCTGGCGCGGCATCGTGGTGCACTTTCGTGGCTGTTCGGGCGAACCCAACCGGCTGCCACGGGCCTACCACTCAGGCGACTCCGAAGAAGGCAACTGGATCCTGCGGCGTGTGCATGCCCGCTGGCCGCAGGCGCGGCTGCACGTGGTCGGTGTCTCGCTGGGCGGCAACATGCTGGCGAAGTGGCTCGGCGAGCGCGCCGAAGACGCCGAGTTCGTGACGGCGGCGGCGTCGGTGGGGTCACCGCTGGATCTGTCGGCCGGTGGCGCGGCGCTGGGACGCGGATTCAACCGCGTCTATACAAGGATGTTCCTCGCAACGCTCAGGCCGAAAGCCTTGGCGAAGCTCGAACGCTTCCCCGGTGTGGCCGATGCCGAACGCCTGCGCGCCAGCCGCAATCTTTACGAGTTCGACAACGCGTACACCGCTCCGGTGCACGGATTTCGCGATACCGAGGACTACTGGACAAGGGCGTCTGGCAAGCCGTGGCTTGGCGCTGTGCGCGTGCCGCATCTCGTGCTCAACGCGCTGAACGACCCGTTCGTGCCCGCGGCGAGCCTGCCTCGCGCTGGTGAGGTCTCGCGTTTCGTGCAGCTCGAGCATCCAGGCGAAGGCGGTCACATCGGCTTTGCGCGTAGTCCGTTTCCCGGGCGGCTCGACTTCATCCCGCAGCGGCTACGCGAGTTCTTCACGCGTGGGGTCTAGCCCCCCCGCACACATCTATTCTTCGCGCCATGGATCCCTCAGTCGTCGCGGCACTGGCCAAGTGGCCTGACGTTCCAGACGTCTATGGCTGGCTTGGTCTTACGGTGCGCGGCGAGTGGCGACTGCAGGGCCAGCCGATCGGCAATGCCGCCCTGCGCGAATTCATCGGCCGCAACTACGGCAGCGATGCTCGCGGCCGCTGGTACTTCCAAAATGGCCCACAGCGCGTCTTTGTCACGCTCGAGGCGGCGCCGTGGGTCTGGCAGGTCGCACAGAACGGCGGGAACCCTGCGCTGCAGTCGCACACCGGTGTGGGTGCGAGGCAACTCCGTGGCGCGTGGCTCGACGAGTCCGGAAGGGTCTTTCTGATGACAGAGCTCGGTTTCGGCCTGCTCGATTCGCGCGACACCGGACGGCTCCTCAATGCACTGCAGCCCGATGGTCCAGGACTGAAGAGACGGGAGGATCGGGCAGCCGGGCTGCGCGATGACGGTCCGACTGCGGTGGTGCATGGCGCGCCGCTTGGCCTGGCCGGGCAAGCGCAACTCGGTCGACTGCGTGCCGATCAAATGCAGGGTCGATTCGGTTTCTCGCGCTCGCCTCGACCCGACTGAGCCGTCGGCGAAAGGGTGGTCGTAGCCCCGTATCCGTCAGATTCAGTCGAACACCGGCGAATCGACGCCGAGGATCTTGTGCAGCTTCGGGCTGGTGGTCGTGTACTGCAGATGGACCTTGCGCTCGGGAAAGATGTACCTCGTCGCGCCGAAGGCGGCGAGGGCGGCTTCGTGGAAACCGGACAGGATCAGCTTCTTCTTGCCCGGGTAGATATTGATATCGCCGACGGCGAAGATGCCCGGCACATTGGTCTCGAACTTCTCGGTATCAACGACGATCTGCTTGCGTTCGAGGTCGAGGCCCCATTCTGCGATTGGCCCGAGCTTGGGCGACAGGCCGAAGAACACCAGTAGTGCGTCGAGCGGCACGCGGCGTGTCAGCCCGTCAAGGGAGGTGACGCGCACTTCGGAGAGTCGGCCGTCGGACTCTTCGAAGCCGGAGATCTGGCCGATGAGGAACTGCATCTCGAGCCGCTCGCACATTTCCTTCATCCGGGCGACCGATGCCGGTGCCGCGCGGAAGCCGTCGCGACGATGCACCAGCACGACGCTCTCGGCCTTGCCGGCGAGGTCGAGCGCCCAGTCGAGAGCAGAGTCGCCGCCGCCCGCAATCACCAGGTTCCTGCCGTGAAACTGCGTCGGATCCCTGACGCGGTAGTGAAGCTGCGTGTCCAGGAATTTCTCGATCCCGGGCACCTTCAGCGTGCGTGGCTGGAACGAGCCGACACCGGCCGCGATGATGAGGACTTTCGTGATGAAGCGCGTGCCCTTGCCGGTCTCGACGAAGAAGCGGCCGTCGTCGAGTTTCTGCACGACGCTGACTTCCTGTCCCAGGTGAAAGGTGCCGCCGAAGGGTTCGATCTGCTTGAGCAGGTTGTCGGTCAGTTCCTTGCCCGTGCACACCGGAATCGCCGGAATGTCATAGATGGGCTTGTCCGGATACAGCTCGATGCACTGTCCGCCGACTTCCTTCAGCGAGTCGATGACGTGCGCCTTGATCTCCAGCAGGCCCAGCTCGAACACCTGGAACAAGCCCACCGGACCGGCACCGACGATGACGGCGTCGGTCTCGATCGCACCCGTCATGTCGGTCGGGATGCTCAGTTCTTCATTTTCCGCTGGTGTCATGGAATTCATCGTGGCAGGCGGGTACTGAGGCTGGGTCGGGCGCAGGCGTTCGTGATCGGGGTCGCTGATGCGGCGCGCAATTGTACGGCGTCCCTCGTCGCGGCCCGCGGTGTCGACCGGGGTGGCAGGCTGCGCGGGGATGCGGCGATCCGGCTTCAGCGTGACGGCTTGCCTTCCTGGCTGGACCGCCCGCTCTCGCGCATCGCTTCCTGCTCGCGCCGCATTTCCGCCTGCAGCTCGCGGACGCGCGCGTCGATCTCCGACATCGTGTAGAAGTCGCCATCGTTTGCACGCCGCGCAAGCTCCAGCTGCTGCAGCGCCGCCGGCTTGATGCCGAGCAGTGCGTACATCTCGCCCATGGACTGGTGGTGCAGCGACTGCCTGCCGAGCGCCTGGTAGCTGCGTCCCAGAAGGGCGTGGTAGGCCGGCTGGGAGCGCGTGATCGCGATCTGGGTGCGCAGCGTATCGATCGCCTGCTGGTGCTGGTTCGACTTGTTCAGAAGATCGATGTAGTTCGCCACAGCCACGAGGGACAGCGGATGGCGTGCCGCAGTATCGCGGGCCGCGTCGAGCGCCAGGCGTCGTTCGTCCTCCGACCGGGCGGCGGCGAAGCGCGTCTCGGATACCAGCTTGTCGAGGATGACCGAGGAAGCCGTCGTCAGGCGGCGCGCGGCAAGCGCATTTTCAAGGGCAAGATCCGGTTTGTTGAGCTTCAGTGCGGCCAGCGCCGCGCCGTAGTGCGCTGCGACGTCCGAGGCGGCGGTGCGTTGCTTCAGCTGCCCGTTGAAGTACTCGAGCAGGTCGAGCCAGCCCTGGGTGCTGACTTCCTGCAGCACGCGCAGCCGGGCCCGCACCAGGTAGAAGTCCAGGGCATCGGGCCGTTGCTTGAAGCGCAGATTGCGCGTGCGGTTCTGCATGTCGCTGATGCGCTCGACCGTCAGCGGGTGCGTCCGCAGGTACGCGGGGGCGGTCCCTTCATACAAACGCGAGCCCTGCTGCAGACGCCCGAAGAAGGCTTCAAGTCCACGGCCGTCGAAGCCGGCGTTCACGAGCGTGACGAAGCCAACGCGATCCGCCTCGCGTTCGGCCTCGCGCGAGAAGTTGAGCTGCTGCTGGATGGCGGCGGCCTGGCCGCCGAAGATCGCGGCCTGCGCCAGGTCGCCGCTCGAGGAGCCCCCGGCCCGCGCCGCGAGAATCGCCAGCAGCAGCGCGCCGATCTGGATTGCCATGGTGTCCTTCTGCTGGCCGAGCATGCGCGCGATATGCCGCTGCGATACGTGGCCGATTTCGTGCGCAATCACGCCTGCCAGTTCGGACTCCGTCTGCGCGGCGATGACGAGACCGGTGTGCACGCCGATGAATCCTCCCGGCAGCGCGAACGCGTTGAGCATCGGATCGCGCACGATGAAGAAGCTGAAGTCGTTCGTGCGCGCGGCACTGACGGAGACGAGCTGGTATCCGAGGTGGTTCAGGTACTCGGTCGATTCCGGGTCGGCCAGGTAGTCCGGGTCGCGCCGGATCTGGGCCATGATCTGCTCGCCGAGCTTGCGCTCCATGCCGGGCGGCAGCTCCTCGCTGCCGGCCTCTCCCAGCATCGGGAGCTCGAAACCCTGGGCGCGCGCCGGCAGCGCCGCAGGCGCGGCGAGGGTGAAGGCCACCAGAAGGACGAGAGCGACGCGGGCGATGGGCACGAATGACGGACGGGCGCAAAAGCGCCTATTCCGTATGATATCCAGCCTGGTGTTTCGTTCCCTTTGCTGGATGGCTGCTGGCCGATGAAGTCCCTGACTCACTTTGACGCCGCCGGTCAGGCCCACATGGTCGACGTCGGTGACAAGCCGGCGACGCGCCGCGTGGCCGTGGCGACCGGGCGCATCTCGATGCAGCCGTCGACGCTCGCCACGGTCCAGGCCGGGCAGGCGAAAAAGGGCGATGTGCTCGGTGTCGCCCGCATCGCGGCGATCCAGGGCGCGAAGCGGACATCCGAGCTGATCCCGTTGTGCCATCCGATTGCGCTGACGCGCGTTGCCGTCGAGTTCACGATCGATGGGTCGGCCAGTGCGGTGATCTGCGAGGCGCGCGCTGAGACCCACGGGCCGACCGGGGTCGAGATGGAGGCCCTGACGGCCGTTCAGGTGGCGTTGCTGACGATCTACGACATGTGCAAGGCGGTCGATCGCGGCATGGTCATCGGCGATGTGCGGCTGCTCGAGAAGCACGGCGGGCGGTCGGGCAGCTTCGTCGCCAGCGCGGCGGGCTGATGCGGTTCTTCTCGGCTGCGCAGGTCGACGCGGCGCTCGACCTTGACGCGCTCGCCGACGCGATCGGCCGGACGTTGCTGTCCCAGCCCGTAGCTCCGCTGCGTCATGCGCACGCCTTGTCGGACTCCGACACGCTGTTGCTGATGCCCGCCTGGTCCGCCGCGGCGCTCGGGGTCAAGCTGGTCACCGTGATGCCGGAAAACCCGGCGCGAGGACTCGCCACGGTCAGTGCGATCTACGTGCTGTTCGACCGCCTCACCGGCGGGGCCAGGGCGGTCATCGACGGCGAGGCGCTGACCCTGAGGCGCACCGCCGCCGTGTCGTTGCTGGCGGCACGACACCTCGCACGTGCCGATGCTCATAACGCGCTGATCATCGGCACGGGCAAGCTCGCCCCCTACATGGCACATGCGCACGCGCGCGCGCGGCGGCTCGAACGCCTGTGGATCTGGGGCCGGCGCGGCGAAGGCGCGCAGTCGGTGGCCCAGCGGCTGCGCGACGAGGGGCTACCGGCGCAGGCCGTGGAGGACCTGGAAGGCGCGGTGCGGGGCGCGGACATCATCAGTTGCGCGACCACGTCGACGCAGCCGATCGTGCGTGGCGCCTGGGTCAGAAGTGGAACGCACCTGGACCTCGTCGGCGGCTTTCGCCGCGGCATGCGCGAAGCCGACAACGACGCCGTGGCGCGGGCTCGGATCGTCGTCGACACCTACCTTGGCGCGCTGGCCGAGGCCGCCGACATCCTGGAGCCGATCGAAGCCGGCGTCATCGGACGCACGTCGATCGTGGCCGAACTTGCCGAACTCGTCGCCGACCCGGGCCGTGGTCGCATGGCGGCCGGCGACATCACGCTGTTCAAGTCGGTTGGTACGGCGGTGGCCGACCTGGCGGCCGCGCAGTTGCTGCTGGAACGGGCGGGGTAGGTCGGCTCGTCGCAGCGAGCCGTGCCGTTCCGGTCGCGCACACGAGGAGTGCTAGCTGCTCAGCATCTCGCGTGCATGCTTGCGCGTGGTCTCGGTGATCTCCTGTCCGCCGAGCATCCGCGCCAGCTCCTCTACGCGGGCACGGCGCTCGAGCACGCCGATGTGCGACACCGGCCGCCCGTCGCCCGCACTCCCCTTGGTCACCGCGTAGTGCTGGTCGCCGCGCGCCGCGACCTGCGGCAGATGCGTCACGCACAGAACCTGGCGGCTCTGCCCGAGTTGTTTCAGCAGCCGCCCCACGGTTTCCGCCACCGCGCCGCCGATGCCGGAATCGACTTCGTCGAAGATCAGCGTCGGAACGGGTGTGGCCGACGCGGCGATGACGGCGATCGCAAGCGAAATGCGCGCGAGTTCACCGCCGGAGGCGACGCGCGCCAACGGCTTGACCGCCACGCCGGCGTGCGCGGCGACGATGAACTCGGCCTTCTCGCGTCCCGTCGGCGAGGGTTCGACGTCCGTCAGTTGCACTTCGAAGCGCCCACCGGGCATCGCGAGATCCTGCATCGCCCGCGTGACCTCGGTCGACATCTGGCGGGCGGCGGCCCGGCGCGCCTTCGAGAGCGCCGCAGCGGCCTTGTCATATTGCCGCTGCGCGTCCAGCTCACGCGCCTGCAGTCCCGCGAGATCGGATGCAGCCGTCAGCGCCGAGAGCTTCGCGCGCGAATCGGCGAGCAGTCCGGCCAGGTCTCCCGGTGCGCAACGCAGCCGGCGCGCCGCGGCATGCAGCGCCGAGACGCGGGCCTCGACATCGGCCAGGCGCGTGGCATCGAGATCGGCCCGGTCGACATAGCGCTGCAGCGCCGCCACGGCCTCGTCGAGCTGCACCTGCGCGGTTTCGATCAGTTCGACCACAGGCTTCAGCCGTTCGTCGAACGCGGAAAGCTGTGTGAGCCGGCTGCTGCTCGTCCCGATCCGCGCGAGTGCGGAGTCGTCCGCCTCGTTGAGTGCATTGATCGCGGCTTGCGCGCCCTCGAGCAGGCTCGCGGCGTGCGAGAGCCGCTTGTGCTCGGCTTCGACCTGTTCCCATTCGCCGGCGACGGGCGCCAGTGTCTCGAGCTCGTCGACCAGCCAGCGCAGCCGCTCCTGCTCCGCTGTGGCGCTCGCGGCCATCGCCTCGGCGTCCACGCGCGCACGCTGTTCCCGCTTCCACTCGGCGTACAAGGCGGTGACGTTGCGCCGTTGATCGCCGAGTGCGCCGTGCTCGTCGAGCAGGTCGAGCTGTGCCGCCGGCCGCAGCAGCGACTGGTGCGCGTGCTGGCCATGCACATCGACGAGCTGCTCGCCGAGTTCGCGTAACTGGCCCAGCGTGACAGCGGCGCCGTTGATGAAGGCGCGGCTGCGTCCGTTCGCGTCGACCGTGCGCCGGACCAGCACCAGCCCGGCGCTGTCGCCGGTCAGCTCATGCCCGGCCAGCCAGCGCTCGACCGGTGCGGGGGTCCGGAACTCGGCGGCGATGTCGGCCCGCGTTGCGCCCTCTCGCACGACATCGGCTTCACCGCGCTCGCCGAGCGCGAGTTGCAGGGCATCGATCAGTATCGACTTGCCGGCCCCGGTCTCGCCGGTCAGCACCGTGAAGCCGGATGCGAACTCCAGTTCGAGCGTGTCGACGATGACGAAATCGCGGATCGATAGCGAAACCAGCATGCTCGGCGAGACAGGCGGAAATCAGGCGCGCGAGTGCGGTTCGCTCGGCATGATGCTCCAGTGCAGTTTCTGGCGCAGCGTCGCGAAGAAGTTGTAGCCGACCGGGTGCAGCAGCGTGACGATATCGACGCCGCGCCGGGCGCGCACGATGTCGCCGGGCACCAGGTGCGCGTAAGACTGCATGTCGAAGTGCGCGCTGGCGTCGCGCACGTCGGTGATCTCGATCTCGACCACGACGCCGTCGGGCAGCACGATCGGCCGATTCGACAGTGTCTGCGGCGCCACCGGCACCAGCAGCAGACCACCCAGGCTCGGATACAGGATGGGGCCGTCGGCCGAGAGGGCGTAGGCGGTCGAGCCGGTGGGTGTGGCGATGATGACACCGTCGGCGCGCTGGTTGTACATGTTCACGCCGTCGACCCGCGCGGTGTACTCCACCATGCCGCCCGCCACACCGCGCGACACGACGACGTCGTTGAGCGCGACTGCGTGGTGCACGACGTTGCCCCCGCGCCGCACTTCCGCATCGAGGACGAAGCGGTGGTCCGTCTCGTAGCGGCCGCCCAGCATCGCCGGCAGCGTTTCGGCCATCTGGTCGAGGGCGAGGTCGGTCATGAACCCGAGCCGGCCGTGGTTGATGCCGATCAGCGGCACGCGGAACGGCGCAAGTTCGCGGGCGATGCCGAGCATCGTGCCGTCGCCACCCAGCACAATGGCCACGTCCGCGTGCTTGCCGATGGCGTGCACCGTGTGGCGTTCGACGTCATCCAGCCCGACACTCTCGGCGGTCGCGAGGTCGAACAGCACCCGCGCCCCGGTCGACTCGATAATGCGCGCGATCGCGAGTAGCGGCTCGCGGATGCCTTCGGCACGCGGCTTGCCGAACAGGGCGACATGGCGGAAGGCCTGGGTCATCGGGCGATTATGCAGGACACGCCCACCCGTCCGGACGACCGGGCCGGCCGTTGCAACCGTTCCAACCGTCATAAAATCTGCGCATGATCGACGAACGCGCCCGTACGCTGCTGAAAACCCTGATCGAGCACTACATCGCCGACGGCCAGCCGGTGGGCTCGCGCGCGTTGTCCCGGCTCTCGGGACTCGACCTCTCGCCGGCGACGATCCGCAACGTCATGTCGGACCTTGAGGAGATGGGCTTCGTGGCCAGCCCGCACACGTCGGCCGGCCGGGTGCCGACCCCGCGTGGCTACCGTTTCTTCGTCGACACGCTCGTGACGCTCCGGCCGCTCGAGGAGCAGCAGACCGCCATCATCGAAGGCCGCCTGCGCGAGGCCGACCCGCAGCGCGCCATCCAGACCGCCGCGCAGCTGCTGTCCAGCCTGTCGCAGTTCGCCGGCGTGGTGCTGACGCCGCGCCGCTCGTCTTCGTTCAAGCAGGTCGAGTTCGTGCGGCTTTCGGATCGCCGGGTGCTGCTGATCATCGTCACGCCCGAAGGCGACGTGCAGAACCGCATTCTGCTGACCCAGACCTCGTTCACGCAGTCGCAGCTGATCGAGGCGGCGAACATGCTCAACGAACACTTCGCCGGCAAGAGCTTCAGCGAGGTGCGCACGCTGCTGCAATCCGACCTGCGCCGGCTGCGCGAGGACATCTCGGCGCTGATGGAGGCCGCGGTGCAGGTGGGCAGCGAGGCCGAGGCCGAATCCGATCCGGTCGTCGTCTCCGGTGAACGCAACCTGCTCGGGAGTGACCTCTCTACCGACGTCGACACGCTGCGCCGCATGTTCGACCTCTTCGAGCACAAGACGCGGCTGATCCACCTGCTGGATACCTCGATCGGCGCGCACGGCGTGCAGATCTACATCGGCGGCGAGTCCCAGCTCGTGCCGATGGACGAGATGAGCCTGGTGGTCGCGCCTTATACCGTCGACGGCCAGGTGGTCGGCACGCTCGGCGTCGTCGGACCCACGCGCATGGCCTACGAGCGCGTCATTCCGATTGTCGACATCACGGCCAAGCTGCTGTCGAGCGCGTTGTCGCAGAGTTGAAGCGCCCCTCGTGTACGCGACCGCTACGCGGTCGCACGTGCACTCGGGGCGGAAGGCAGATCAGTCGGCTGTGCTTCGGAGCGGCCGCGCGCTCCGCGGATTTTCAACGGCACGGCACCGTCCCTGACCCTCCCGCCAGGCGGCAGGGAGGTCGAAGTGCACGTGGTCTTACGCCGTGGTCTTGCGCCAAAGTGGTAGGCACCGCTACCTCGCCTTGACGGGCTTGTTGCGCGTCAAGCGCGCGCCTACCTTGGAGTCAGACACTGCCTGGGTCACTTCAAGGAGGAATCATGGGATACGCCGATCGAACGGTGGCGGACATCGCCACTTCACTGCCGGGCGCAACCTCGGTGTTTCGCGCGCACCACATCGACTACTGCTGCGGCGGCGCGCGTCCGCTGGCCGAGGCGGCGGCCGAGCGCGCGGTGTCGCTCGAGCAGATCGAGACCGAACTGGCGCGGCTCGCGCCGGACGCCCCCTGCGAGGCGCCGACGGAAACGAACGCGCTGATCGGGCACATCCTGGCGCGCTATCACGACACGCATCGCCGTGAACTGCCCGAGCTGTTGCGGCTCGCGGCGCGCGTCGAAGAGCGCCATGCCGGCCATGCGATGGTGCCTGCCGGGCTGCGTACCGCGCTGGAGGAACTCGCCACGGCTCTCGACGAGCACATGGCGAAGGAAGAGCAGATCCTGTTTCCGCTGATGATGCAGGGTGGCCACCCGATGCTCGCCTCGCCGATCGGGCGCATGCGCTTCGAACACGACGAGCATGGCGAACGGCTCGCCAGGCTCGAAACCCTAGCTCACGGACTGGCGCTGCCCGAGGACGCCTGCCCGACGTGGCGCGCGCTCTACGCGGCGCTGCGCAAACTGATCGATGACGTGCACGAGCACGTGCATCTGGAAAACAACTTGCTGTTCCCCCGGTTCGGTTGAAACGGCGCCAGGCTGCCGTCGCGCGGAGCTTCAGCGCGACGGTGGCGTCGGATCGCGTGGCGGCGCGGCGTCGGTGCGAGCTGTTGCGCGCGGCTTCGGCGGCGCTGCTCGCTTGCCGTCCAGCACGTGTGCCAGCGCGAGCAGCGGATGGCGCCACAACATGCGTGGCCCGGCGTAGCGCATCATCACGCGCGTCGCCTCACGCTGTTGCGGGCCGTAGCAGTGGATCTGGCAGTTCGCGCACGTGGGCTTGTCCGGTCCATACGGGCAGCCTGCGAGGCGCTTGCGCGCGTACTCGAAGAGACCGCCGCACTCTTCGCACAGCCCATCGTGGGTGCGCGAGTGCGGGTCATGGTGATCAAGGCAATAGATGCGCAACATCGCGCCCATGGTGTTGAGCTCGCGCGTGAGCCGGGGTGTTGCGAGTCTTGCTTCGCGGCGCTCGGCACCGACGGCAGTCGTGGAGTCGGTGGTGGATGCCATGGCGCGATGCTGCCGGCGGCGCAGGAAACAGGGTCTGCGTTGCGTCAAGTTCGCCCTCGACCTCCCTCGCTGGAGGTAGCCACTGTTGCGTCACCGAGGTGACTTTGACCTCGAGCGGTCGTGTCGCCGCCGCGCCTGCGCTCACCGCCTGCTTCGGCACGCCCGACCGACTCGTCGGGCAACGCAGCAAACTGCCGCAGATCGGATGAGACGTGGAAAGCCGGGTTCGCCGGCCGTCAACGACTATTCGCCGACCGGCGCTCCAGAGCCTCCGCTTCCAATGCGACCTCCGCCGACGCGGTCTAACTCTTCCGGGGTGAGCTCGACGGGTGACTCAAGCTCCGACTGGTCAATTTCGCGCGTTGCCGTGCTCATCGCTGGAACCCTCTGCAAGATTTTATAGGGCTACCGCTATACAGCGGCCTAAGCAGCCTAGCAATTCTGATAGCGGCTGGGAAGGGGTACGGCTAGCCCCCGTGGATAGTTAGCGGAATTTCACCCGCTTCGCGGTCAACAGTCCGTTCGCGATGGTTCCGTCGACCTCGAGATCGGTGCCGTTCTTGATGTCCTTGAGTGACTTGCTACCCGGCACCACCTGCGGGCTCCCGCCAACGCTGACGCGCTGCGAGCCGACCAAGAACTCGGCGGCGGTGTTGTTTGTCCACCGGCTAACAATCCCGCGCACCGAGGCCGACCCGCTGGCAAGCGCCTTGATCTCCACAGTGACCGCGTACAACGTGCCATTGAGCTTGACCGCCTCGATCTCGACCTTGGCGCCGTTCGTCAGGTCTTCGAACTTGACCACGATGTCGTCGCGCCTGTAGACCGTGGTCGGTGTCAGCGCGACTGTCTTGCCGTCGATGATGACCGACGTTGGCTGGACGTTGCTCACGATTCCTTCAACCGAGAAGGTCGGCGGATCGTTCGGGTTATTGGTGAACTGGACCTCGTCGGCGATGAAGATCGTGCCGTCGTAGGTGCCGTCGACCTTGACGCCGGCGCCGGGCACGATATCTTCGACCGCGCCCTTCTTGAACCGTGTTGTCGCCGTCGTCTTGACGTCGAACGGCAGCGGCGAGAGCCGGAATGCTTTCGTCTTGTCAGCCGCCGTCACGATCGGATTGGCGACGGTGCCGAACAGAACGCGGGCGATGCCCGCCGGTGGCGGCAGGAACTCGAGCGTCGTCGCCTCGACGATCCCGTTAACGACAGGGCCTTCGATCTTGACAATTGCGCCATCCCCTAGGTTCGACGCATCGCCTCGTACGTAGGTCGTCTGCGACGTGACCCTGGTCGCAGTGTCGCGCACGCGGAACACGCTGATCGCGTCGACGAAGCCGGTGACCGAACCGCTCAGTTCGATCCGCGCGGCCGTCGTCGGGAGGAACTCGACGCGCGCAGCGCGCAGCACGCTTGCGCTGTAGGTGCCGGTCGCACGCACCGACCGTCCATTGCGGAGGTCCGCGGCCGTACCACCGACGAGCTGTGCGGCGCTGGCATCGACGGCAATGGCGCCGACACGCAGGTTGCTGCTGTTCAGGTAATCCGTGACCAGGCCTTCCACCGTGAGGGCTGCGTTGTTCGGGATGGCTGGGCCACCGACGCGTATGACGCGCGCCAAAATCTCGCCGTTCACCAGCGCCTGGTCGGTCCACACGGCAATGCGAATGCCGTCAGCCACCGCCTGCCCCGCCGGGACGATCGTGGCCTGGGCCGAGCGAACCGTCAGCCCGCCAATGCGGAAAGCCCCGTTGGCGACGTTCGTTGCGGTGCCGGCGACGCGCAGGATGCTTGAAGCTGCACGTCGCTCGATGCGCGTTGCCTGGATCTCGGCACTGGAATTGCGCTGGCCGTGGACTTCGACCACTGCACCGGCGAGTTCGGTCAGCGCGGTGAAACCATCAAAGACGGTCGGCGAAGCCGGGTCAGCATTCACGCGCACGGTCTGGCCCAACACCACGAGGTTGCTTGCAGAGATCGAACTCACCGGTCCGATCACCTCGGCCGCAACGGTCGCGCGCGACATCTTGTTCGCTTCGTGCTCGAACTGGATCTGCATGCCTAAGCGCACGGCGCTGACACTCGCCGGCGTCGGCTGATCAGGTCGCTCATCGACGGCGAACTGTGCCGCCGTTTCGTCGTAGTGCTGGCCGTTGACGATGATGCTGCCGAATCCGCTTACGGACCCGAACCCGGAGGCGATTGGCGCACCGGTGCCGCCGCCACCGATGCGAGCGACAACCTCACCGCTGCCACCTCCGCAACCAGAGCAGACGACTGCGGTCAGCAGCAAGGTCGTAATGCAGCGAAGGACTCCGTTCATTGATCGTCCTCAGTCGGTTTCATCGACAGGGTTCGAGCTACCGGGCTTGCAGGCTCCGAGTAGAAATACGCGCCAAACCTCATGCGCATCGTTTGGTCCACGAGCGGATTGTTCCGATCTATCTTGAGTCGTTCGTCGGCAAGTGCATACATGCGTCGAAGCGCCGATTCCCAGACTCGACGGCCCAGCCGCTGCAGTTCCATCACTGATTCAACCGACAACTCATCGGCGTAGATGCTTTGTTCGAGAAATTGCGGCGGCTTCTCGCTCTCGATAGAACGCACGTTTTGAGCGGCCGCCGCAACGTGATCTGCAATAGATGCCGACATGAACTGCAGCGCTTCGGTCACGCTCTCACTCGGCACATATGAACTTGTCCGCAGCCTGACTGTTTCCCCGCCGACTTTCGCCAGTCCGAGTCGGACCAGTTCCTCCAGGACCGAGCGGCTGTGAAAGTCGCTGGAGACTGACTGAGACAGCATTTCGAACGACACTTCTTCTGGAGTTCGGCCACGTAGGGGCAGCACTCTGGGCAGGCCATCGGCGTCGAGGTATCGGGGGTCGTTGGTCCAGCGCATGAAGACTTCATCGGGCAGCGATTTCGCCCGATCTGCCAAACCCATAGACCGCGAGCCGTCCGCCGTCAGCGCGCGCACGTCTTTGCGGTGCACCCCTGACCGCAGGCTGACCGCCGAATCCGTCGTCTTCTTGTTCTCGGCTTGCAGTTCGGCGTGGGCCGCCCGCAGAAACGCGACCTTGAGTGCCGCAGTGAACTGCGGGTAGGTCACCCCATTGGCAACCAGTAACTGAACAAGAGGGGCGACCATCGTGAGGCTCTCCTGCAAGAGAACATCGGCGCGGTTCGTTGCCCCAGGTGATTCTGCGTCCACGTGTTGCTTGCTTTCGTCGGCGTCGAAACTGGGGTCCCCTGCGTGGGATTATTTCCCGCGTCGGCGATCGCACGAATCCCCCGGACGGCGCGTTTCTCACTGAAACACGCTAGACCGCGGGGATGAGCAGCGATCACGGACGCCAAAATCCCGCCCCCTAGAATGCGGTTCAAGACGGTCGACCCGATCGCATCAAAAGGCTGCAAAAACATGGCTTTTTCGCCAGAACCGCCGTTTACTCATGGCAGGGCGGCCAGGACGGCTGTCCTGCTCGTCAACCTTGGCACTCCGACCGCGCCGGAACCGGGGCCGGTACGGCGATACCTGAAGCAGTTCCTGTCCGATCCCCGCGTGGTGGAGATCCCCCGGCTACTGTGGTGGCCGATCCTCAACGGCGTCATCCTGGTCGTGCGGCCCCGGAAGTCGGCGGCCAAGTACGCGGCCATCTGGTCCGAGCAGGGTTCCCCCCTGATGGTGCACTCGCAGCAGCAAGCCCTGCTGCTGCGCGGCTACCTGGGGAATCAGGACCTCGACGTCGATGTCGAACTGGCGATGCGCTATGGCGAGCCGGCGATCGAGTCGGCATTGCGGCGGCTGGCCGAGCGCGGCGTCGACCGCGTGCTGATATTGCCGATGTATCCCCAGTACTCGGCAACGACGACGGCGTCGGTGCTCGATGAGGTCTTCAACTGTCTCGCTCGGGTGCGCAACCTCCCCGAGGTCCGCTGGATCAAGCATTTCCACGATCATCCCGGCTACGTCGCCGCGCTCCGGCAATCCGTGCTCGACCACTGGAAGCGCCACGGTCGCGCGCAGGACCGTGGCGGCAAACTGCTGATGAGCTTTCACGGCGTGCCCAAGCGCACGCTGCTGCTCGGTGACCCTTACCACTGCGAGTGCCAGAAGACAGGACGACTGCTGGCCGAGTCGCTGGGGCTCGCCCCGGATCAGTACGTCGTGACCTTCCAGTCACGCTTTGGCCGCGCCGAGTGGCTGCAGCCATACACAGCGCCGACGCTCGAGGCACTGGCCAAGGGCGGCGCCAGGGCGGTGGATGTGATCTGCCCCGGCTTCCCGGCCGACTGTCTGGAAACGCTGGAAGAAATCGCCATGGAGGGCCGCGACACGTTCCTGGCGAGCGGTGGCGAGGAGTACCGCTATATCGCGTGCCTGAACGAATCGCCCGCCTTCATCGCGGCGCTGACCGACCTTTGCAGGCAACACATGCAGGGCTGGCCGGTTGCGCGTGCCGATGCCGCGAGGCAAGCCGCCGAGGCGGAGCAGGGCCGCGCACGAGCGATGCAGTTGGGAGCGGAACGCTAGGCCGGCGGGCGCCGGCCGCCTTCAGGAAGTCGGCAGGCGCAGCGACAGCGCGTTGCCGTTGACCTGCACGACGTCGCCGACCTTGAACCCGGCAGCGAGCTGCTGCACGACGCGCATTGAACCGTCGAGCATCTGGACTTCGACGAAGTAGACCGGGGACGAGTGTGCGGAGCGGG
>Ga0209254_10002098_pt1 | contig 18083 bp, 21 predicted proteins | sample FrelakmetDIP11DI_FD_187148 | JGI IMG/M metagenome (GOLD analysis project Ga0209254, IMG submission 187148) | Freshwater lake sediment microbial communities from the University of Notre Dame, USA, for methane emissions studies - DIP11 DI (SPAdes)... | ecosystem: Environmental > Aquatic >...
CACTGTGCTTCTGCGGTCGATGCCGGCGGGTCGTCGGTGTACTCATCCAAGCCTACTTGGGACGTCTCAAAATCCCCAACCTCGCCTCTCTCTGGATTCATAAAGTTTAGTCTAGTACGCGAAATATATCTCTGATACTTTTCGTCTACCAAACGAAAGGGAGATGTCATGTTATCTCTGGTCATGATTTATCAGTCTTGGGACACACCAGCGAAGGTCACTGTGGACTCGGCCCTCCTTGCCTTTCCTCTTGACGAAGTGGTTCTGGTACGAACCTGGAACGAGGGAAAGAAAGCTCCTGACCTCAAGGTTCCAACGGTTCATGCTGACTACAAGTGCCCTTGGGCTTTCGAGCTGGATGGGAAGAGTTTCATTGGTGACTTTGCTCGAGCTCGGAATTTCGCTCACGGACTGGCTCACGACGACTGGCACCTGACCCTGGATGTCGGTGACTTGGTATCATCACCGGTCAAAGTCGACCTGAGCGGATTAGACCCGGCCAAACTCTATCTAGCTTCTTACAAATATTCGGCGGACATTCGACAATTCCGTCCCCGCTTGTGGAACTCGAAGGTCCCTCATGTCCGTTGGGAAGGAGTTCTCCACGAGGAAGTGAAGGGAGACTTCCTCGAAGTGGACACTGACGCCTTGGCCGGGCTCGACGTCATTCATCAATACGCGGACGAGGAATTGAGCGAGCGGCGCAATTCGATCTTGCTCAAGAACTACATGGAGCGAGCCAACTTTAGCGAAGGAGTCTCGAATACTGTGATGCTCTCTTACGCGGCTATGTTGGCGCTTGAGGGGGAGTTTGAGTGGGCGGCGGCGATTGCACTGAATGTATTCCACAAGTGTCCAGCAACAGAAGACGGGATGAGAGCGGCGAGCCTGGCCGTCTCGGCCTTCAAAGAGTTTGACCCCGGATCGGCTCTTGGAGCGGCGGGGTCGGCTCTCGGGTTTCAGGTAGAGAACCGGGACGCTTGGTTACTCCTGGGTCGAACCCACCTCTTCCTCGGCCATCGGAGAGAAGCGCTTACCTGCTTCCACCAGGGTTTTTCGCGGCAAGCGTCGCCTCTGGTCTTGCACTCTCAGGCTGTGGAATCCGAGACTCTCCGTCACTACGTCATGTTGGCCTATGAGTTCGATCTGCACTTGTCCCAAGCGATGCATTGTGTGGAGAAGGAACAACAACAGGACCTATTGAAGCTGGTCGCGGAAGAGCTCGACGAGCGGCGAAGCGCTCTTTATGCACTGGCGGACTTGGTCCAATACCTCATCAGTCACGGAGAGGGAGATCGAGCCCGTTTACTGGTCGATAAAGTGACGCCCTGTGAGCTCCACGCTATGCAAGCTTACAAGGACGCGTGGAAGGAAGCACAAGACGCGCCCGAGCGCTGGAGCATTCACGGCAGTTACGACACAGACGCTTCTGGATTCATCACCTATCCGGGAGAAGAGGAAGACAAAACAATCGAGCATGTCAACGAAGTCCTCGAGCGCGGTTATGAACCAGTCCAGCTCTCTCAGTCTGACCGGGGACTACGCTTGGAGTGCCTGCGCTTCCAGGGGGAAGCCAAGCCGATCATTGACATCGTGGCCAATGGCCCCATGACCTGGGGTCCCGAACATCTCGGAGCGATGGGCGGTTCGGAACAAGCGGTTATTCACCTCTCTCGAGTTCTGGCCAAGACCTACGAGGTTCACGTCTGGGCAGAGGTTATCAAGCGTGAAACGGTTGACCGGGGAGTTATCTGGCACAGATACGATTCGTTCGTTCCAAGACGGGACCGAGACGCGGTCATTGTCTGGCGTGACTCGAGTGAGATTGAACGGATTCAAGCCCTCTCTCCCGGCCTTCCCGTCATCTACTGGCCTCACGACGTTCCGAGGGAGAAGAGTTGGAGAGAGTACGGCAAAGCCGATGTGATTCTGTCTCTATCCCAGTATCACCAAAGTTTGTTTGCTCAATTGGGAGCAACGAAGTTTCATCCGTTTCGCAACGGAATCGACCTGACCGCTATCGAGCGAGCTTCGAGCTCGGGGATCACGCGGAACGAACACCAGATAATCTATTGCTCGAGCCCGACCCGGGGCCTCTGGGCTCTGCTTCAAATGTGGCCCGACATCTTGACTCGAGTTCCTGACGCTCACCTGGTCGTGACCTATCCGTTCGATCTCCTCGACCACCCCCGGGTTCCTCGAGAAGTTCGGAGGATGAAAGGCCCCCTCGTGCAAGAGATCGAGAGGTTGAATCTCGATATCCGCAACTCAATCGATTTCTATCCTCGAGGTCTTGCTCACAACCTCTACCTCGAGAAGATGCGCAGATCGTCTCTTTGGGTCTACCCAACGACCTTCCCCGAGGTCTCCTGTATCGTGGCGATGGAAGCACAAGCGCTTGGAACGTGGCCGATCACGACGGACAAGGGCGCTCTGGCGGAAACGGTTCAAGGGGGGACTGTCTTTTCCTCGAAGCTTTTCTCTGAAGACATAGGTTTCGGCGGCGACGACATGACGGCTTTCCCCCCTCGAGTATCGTCTCGATTCTTGGAAGCGGTTATTGCTCGCTTGGAGAAACCACCGACACAGGGAGAACGTAGCAACTTGGAGTCAACGGCTTGCCGCTCCTACGATTGGAATGGAGCGGCGGCTTCACTCAAGGCCGCCATTGAACAGGTAAAGGAGATCAGACAATGGCAGCCAGTATCACCTATCTTGGTTCGTACTCTATGAAAGTTCACCAGATCACTCTGTCCGCAACCTCGGTGGAAGGTATCTCTCACTCGCTTCCGACTGCGCCGGACCGTTACTGGTCCGTGATCATCGGACAGGCGGGCAATACGTCTCTCGCCGGGACCATCGCGATTACCGCAGTCGGTGCAACCACAATAAGCTTCGCGAACACCTCGGGTGAAGCGCTCAACGGCGTCGCGTTCTTCGAGGTCGCGCACTCACTGACCAAGTAATTTCTTCGTCCTGGATTGACGATATACTTGTTCACCCCCCAGGGAGCGGATACTATCTGCTTCCATGATATCCGTTTGTACGGTCTTCAAGAACGAGGAGGACGTTCTCCCTCTCGCAATTGAGAGTTGGCTCGTCTTCGCGGACGAGATCATTTACCTCGACACGGGGTCAACCGATTCGTCACTCGAGATAGCCCAGACTGCTCAACGCCCGGGAAAAGACACGGTGGCCTCTCTACCGTGGCGTAATTTCACCCAGGCGATGAATGCGGCGATGGACTTGGCGACTCATGAGTGGGTCTTGCGCCTCGACGCTGACGAGCTTCTTGTGGGAGACCCCATAGCGCTCCGTCGTTGGCTGAAATACATCGAGCTTCTATGGAAAGAAGGAATTCTTGCTCGTCAGGGCTATGAGACCCCCCAGGGAGTGAGACCTCAAGTTCTCATGGGGCATATGCAACCCAAGAGTTCAAGCTCCGACGAGTGGAAGTTCTCGAACTACCAGTCACGGTGTTTTCACTGGCGCGACGGCTGGCGCTTTCGCTTCGTCCTGGACCAACACCCGGAATTGCCGGGGGGGTGGAAAACTCCGCACGTTCTCTGTCCGCTCCAGGTAGCGAACGTGTACCACCTCCGTTCGTCGATTAGAAAATCGTCTCGAAATCGGTCTGAATGTTACATCTGGAATCGTCTCTTAGACGGGGCTTTGCCTCAGGACGAGATAGACCACTTAGATAATTCGTTGACCATATCCATGATGGTCGAAGAAGGGGAAGAAGGGGAGTCATGATATCGATTATTTGTGCGTGTAGAGAAGAGGACCTACAATATTTGAAGCTTCACATCACAGGCTGGAAGAAGTTTGCCGACGAGGTCATCGTGGGTTTCTCGACCGACAAGCCGCTATTCTCCGAGTGTTTGGGAGACGGAGTGACCATCGCCTCTTTTCACACGGGAGAATACTTTCTGGACGAGATACTTCAGATGATCGCTCAGATGACTCGGGGAGAATGGGTTCTGCGGCTCGACGCGGACGAAGAGCTCCTCGGGGACCCCGAGAGGTTTCGCACCGAGCTCGAACGGATCGACCGCTGGCACGGGGACACCTCGAACATTTCACTCAACTTCCGATTCGAGGGAGAAGAATTCGACGTTCCAACGGAAGCTCTCAGGGTCCGGGGCTGGCGGACTCATACCCCGGGAGACTTCACTCGAGACTGGGAATTTCACTATGTAGTTGACCCTTGCGCTTTTCCTCGCGATACGACGCGAGATCAGATGATAGGTGGAGTTCTTCCTCACATGGCGAAGATTCATCACCTTCGCCGATCCGACCGAGACGACGCTCGAACCTGGAAGCTCGAGGTTCTCTCCCATTTGACCGAGGACCAGGTGAGCGACCAGCACTATGTAAAAGCACTCAAGGGGGCGTCTCAGGTCGCTTTGTCGCTGTGCGTCTTGACTCAACGCAAGGACCGAAAAGAGCTCCAGAAGCTTCTTCGTTCGGTCGAAGGGCAGTTTTCCGAGGTCGTCTTCACCGTGACCAACGAACCTTCAGGAGACAAAGAGGCGGAATGCGATGCTCGGCTAGACTGGGAAGCGTGGCTCAGAGGTCTGAGAGACGAGGGTTTCACCACACCGTTTCAAATTTCATTCTACACAGACCCGGAACCTCTCACGCTCGAGGACGGTTCCCCATGCCTCTCCGACTTCTCGCGGGCGCGTCAATTCTGCTTTGAGCAAGCACGTGGGCGCTGGCGTATGTTCCTCGATTCGGATGACATTCTGAAATGGGAAGGGACCGGGCCTGAGCCCGCTCCCAAGCTCCGCGAGGTGGTCTCAAAGCTTGAGCGCGACAGGTTCAACATGGTTTCCTTCCCCTACGAATACTTGCGTAAGGGAGACCATACGCTCCTGGTTCACGATAGAGAGCGTCTGGTTTTATGGGAGCGTAACGGCCTTCCTTTGTGGAAGTGGGATGGACCGCTTCACGAAATGCTCATCCCGACCGAGTTCAACCAAGCGTCTCGCATCAAGGTCCAACGGCAACCGGGAGACGTCTTCACGGTCCTTCACAAGTCGATGACGGAAGAAGGGACCGAGGACCCGGAAGCCCGAGGTCGCCTCTCACGGAACAAGGCTATCTGCCATTACTGGCTTGACCCGACGCGTGAATATCGAGTTTCCCCCGAGGCTCAAACCCGGTTGCGCTCAACTCTTGGGATGATCGAGCTCGGAGAGACGGGAGACGACACTCGGCTTCGCGCTTTGATCTTCGCTCAGGCGAGGACCAGTTACGGGCTTACCGCGGGCATCGACCTCGCGAACGAATACTTGGAAAAAGGTAGGGCGAAGGAAATTCCTACCTTCATCTTGCCGCTCATCGACGCTTGGCCGGACGAACGAGTTTTATATCTCATCATGGCGCGGGTGTACGTGGCTCGTGAGGACTATAGCCACGCGGCTTATTACTTTGATAAAGCTTACTTCCCAGCAAAGGCCGAGGGGTTCAACGTCCGCCTCATTCCCTACGACTACGAAGTTCTCGGAAGAATCCAGGCGGCAGACACGTTCCTCGAGATCAAAGACCGTGACCGAGCAGTCAACGTCATCAGACAGACCGCCGCCTCTTACCAGACCGATCCGAATATCACGGCGTACTACCGGGTAACCTCGATGGAATGGTCGGACCAAGAAGCGGGAAAGGCGGCAAAGACTCTGGTTCACTATTGTCTGAGCCTCGATTGCGCAACGAAAGCTCAAGCCATCCTAGACCAGCTCCCGACGACTCTACAGGGAGAAGGGTCGGTCAAAGACGCGGTTAGAGGAGTCTCATCTCGTCTGGGACATTTGACGCGGACGGTAGAATACGAGGACGCGTACAACAGGTTGAACGAAACTGACCTCGTTGTAGGACCTCGTCAACACCTCCCTTCAGTCTTCCAAGCGGTCAAGGACGAAGCAGGAAAGAGCGGGGAGCCTCGAGTATTCATTGACGTTGGTTGCAACACAGGTTGGCTCTGCCACCAGGCGGCCCTCGCGTTTCCCCAATGCCGAGTATATGGAATCGACGTGGGAGAGGTTCGAGTAGACGAAGCGCGCCGGCGAGCCGCGAACCTCGGGGCCAAGAATTGCACATTCTTCATCGGGACGTTTCACGCCTGGGTGGCGAAAGTTTGGGACAACGGCTTATTCAGTGACTCTCCCATCTTTTTCGCGGCGAACGAGGTTCTCGAACACGTCTCTTCTCCGAGTGACATCATCTCCCACGCGAGCCTGCTCAGAGCGGACCATATCTTCTTGACAGTCCCGGACATCGAGCGGTATCAAAAACTCATCGTTGAATCTCGACGCCTCGATTTCCCTTTCGAGGCGAATACCAAGACCGCTGGAGAAGGCCGAGAGCATGTCCGCTGTTACAACGCTCATGAATTGGTGGAAGAGCTCCATCCCTTCTATTCTGTTTCGTCCATCGGGAGAATCGACCTTACCACTGACGAGAAGGACGGATGTTTGCTCTTCGCCCATGGAGAACGAGACCAGGAGATCAAAAGTCGAAAACCCCGCGTCGATATCCTGGCCAGAGGTTACGTCCCCTGGGGACCTCACGCCCACGAGCACAAACACCTCGGGGGCTCAGAACAGGCAGTCGTCCACCTCGCTCCGCTGTTGACGGACTACGAGGTTCACCTCTACGTTTCTCCGCTCGAGGGGGGCCGGCTCGAGTATCACCAGGGGGTTTACTGGCATCCCGAGAGTCACTTCAACGCGCATACAGACCGTGACTTGCTCGTCGTTTGGCGGCGACCCGATCGACTCCTCGAGCTTCGTCAAGCGGCGAAAAACAACTGGCCCATAGCCCTATGGGCTCACGACGTTCCCGACCCCGCGCAGCTCAATCGCTATCACCTGGCAAACGAAATATTCGCTCTCTCGAACTACCAGGCGGAACTCTACCGACATCGGGCGGGCTGTGAGTACGTTTCGGTTCTACAGAACGGCGTGGTAGCGTCGTCCATACGAAGCGCTTTGACGCTTTCACCCTTACGTAAACCTCACGCGGTCGTTTACGGATCATCGGCGGACCGAGGACTCCTTCACTTGCTTCGTATGTGGCCCCTAGTTCGCCAAGCGGTTCCGGACGCCGAGCTTCACGCGTGTTACAGCTTGAACCTCCTACGTCACCCGTCGCTCGACCCTGTCTGGACGTGGATTGCCGACGAGGTCTTACGACTCGCCGAGGAATTGAAGCCCCTGGGGTTTCACTTCCACGGAGGACTCGAGCACCAGGAATTTCTGAACTTGGCGGCGCAGTGTTCCCTCTGGGCCTACCCGACTCTCTTCGAAGAAATTTCTTGTATCGTAGCGATGGAAACCCAAGCCTGCGGTTGTATCCCCGTCTGTTCCGACCGAGCGGCGCTTGGTGAGACGGTTCTCGACGGCGTCATGGTTCCCGGGGAGGTCATCCTCGAGGAATGTTTGGGGCAAGGTATGGTTCCGGAAGGGGGAACGTGCTGGTTTCCCGAAGATAGTTGGTCTCCCACTTACCTTCGGTTTCTCATCGATTCTCTGAGGGAACCAGTCTCCGAGGCTGAACGGGCCAACCTATCGGAGTCGGCTTTACGTAGGTATAGTTGGACAAGGACCGCTGAACTCTTCTCCGAGCGGTTCGGGGCTTTGATTCGAGGCCATGACTAGAAGGAGACGCGTCGAATGTCCACTCCCGTTAGAAGTCGAAGTCGTTCTCTGTCTCTCTCCGGCTCGCGTGCGGTCACGGTCGCCGAGACGGCTATTCCTTCGGGAGACGCGGGGATTGAATGCCAGGACTGGGATCAAATTCTCCTCGCTCTTTCCGCATCCGGCGTTGCCGAATGCGACATTCAAATTTACCGGCGATATGCCGATTTCGCCGTCGGTGGGGCGGGAACGGACGCTTGGCTACCGGGTGAGATCATCCCGGGGATAACGACCTTGAGTCACGGCTACCCGCTCAAGGGGCCAGCAGTGCTGGTCATCGACACTTTGGGCTGTGACCGTATCCAAGCGCTCGCCGTGACTTTGACCTCGCCCGCTACGACTCTCTATATGAAGTGGTACGGTCTCACGCTCGCTGGTGGAAGCGCTGGCGGACCTCGAGGGCAGCAGAGCCAAGAGGTTCTATCCTCGAACTTCCGGCCTCTGAAGGTCTCGGTCGGTCACTCCGACTTCGACTTTGTTGACGGAGGTTCGGGCAACGATACGCTCGTGTTCACCGATGTAGCAGACCGCTCGGGCGTCCTGGTCATCGGGGCGAAATATCATGTCTGGGCGGATCAAGATTGCTACGTAGCAACGGGGGGAAACACCATCACGGCTGTTTCAGGGGACTATCGACTCCCAAAGAATCAGCCTCGAGAATACATTCCCCAGACTGGCAGAACTTACATTTCCGCGGTTCGCATCGCGACGAGTGGAAACCTGTATATCTCAAAAGCCAATAGCTACACACCAGAGACTTGATATCGGGAGGTCGACATGCTGACGAGCGGTGCGGAATTGACAGGTGGACTACTGACCGGGCAACTCTCCGGGGCCCCCTCGCTCGTCAAGCTCGCCCCCGACCCTGTTCTCTACCACCCTTTTTCCTACTCCCAGCCTCTCTTCGAGGCTTTGACCGACCTCGGTCTGGTCGACTCTACCCTGAAGTTTTTCTGGCAGGATGGGAATGCAAACGCTCCGAGATACTGGCTTGGCGCTCCGAATGTAGCCGACCGATTGACGGCAACTGGAGCTCCAACCCCAGCTCAGCCATCCGGGCTAGTTGATTCGGCGGGGAACCCGATCACTGCCGAGAGTTATGCTAGCGGTCAAAACAGGGTCTATGCTGGGACGGAATTCGCTATTGGGGCGGCGGATGAGTGCATCGTAATCATTGATTTACTCGAAGAGAGAGGGGGAGTTGGTACCTATTGGCACGGTGGATCGTACAATGCCATAAACGGCGTGCTGGTATATCGATCAACAACAAATATTTTATTTTTAGCTGTGCCAGACACAGCACCCGGAGCGCAAGCAGCCGTAGTGACGGACCTTGGAAGGAAGCTTATCGTCGGGAAAATCAATCGAACCCTAAACCAGATTTCGGTAGCAATCAACGGGATTTCGACCGCGACTGCCTTGAATCTAGGTGCCATCACCGGGGATGGTTGGGGAGTCAACGCAAATTGCACCGGGGCAGGGTCGAACGCCAGCCTGCATATGGCCAATGCGTTTTTTGTCGGGCCTGGGATGTTTGCTCGGTTTACGGCTGTGCAAAAAGAACTTGAACACCGTGTTTTGGGACTTCGCCCCACGGTCGGATCTATCGGGACCTTCACCCGGGCCACTGCTACTTCCTGGCTCGCGGCACTCGACCGCTGGGTAATCGGCGCCAATGGTTGCCCCTGCGCAGGGGACGGCAAGGGTTTGACCGCGCAACCGGCGCGGGTGAACAAAGTCTACAACAACTACAACCCACCGAACGCAGACGGCTGGAGTAAGGTTGGCGGGGGGAGTGTACTGCCCACACTCCAACCATTAATTGATCCCGCAAACTTGCTTCCTGCAGTTAAGGCTGAGTGCTGGGGTCCATATCTCATGTATTGCGAAAATATCGCTGGAGATGCGGCGGGTTACGCTTACAGTGGGGCTCTAACGGCAAACACAAATCCTCATTCATTGGGGGTGATAGCGCGATGCCAAAGTGCAGGATGCCAACTGGGTCTCCGCGATTCAGTAACGGGAGTCTTTACGGCGTTGGCCAGTTTATCAGCGGCGGGATACACGTGGGTGACGTTCAACGGGGTGACTCCCGGATCTGCCGACGAGCAATTCTGCATCCATGTACCTGATAACAATTGGGTTCTTTTTGTTGCGGCTCAGCTCGAGGAGGGTGCGCGGGCGACCTACCCGATACCTAACAAAGCCACTGCGGCGGCGGCGACGAGGAACCAGGATGTCTTTGCAACTTCTTGGACTCCTTCAAACACCCAAGGTGAGGTTCGAGCTTCCGTGACTCCTCGAGGTTTTTCAGGGGTTGAAGCTGGAGCTGATGTAACAGTAGTTACCAGAGCCGGGGGAGCCGACGATCTACTTCATGCCGAGAGCGCGAGCACTGGCGGTTGGGCGACTGGAGACGGAACGACTCAATTGACCTCGGCGACGGTTCCCCCGGCGACCGGAGTTGAACAAGCTGTCAAGGTCCAATGGTCAGGGGCCGGCCAAGTCCTCGAGGTTGGTTCAAACCGAGAAGTAGGAGCATATGATGGGGCGCGGGCAGCGTCCGGAGTCATGCAAGTTGCTCCGACCGTGGCCAGCGTGACGGTCAAAGACCTGAAAGCGTATGACGAGGTGTAACCGTGAAAGTCGTGAAGGTCGCGAAAGAAGATGTCGGAAGCCTCACCTCGGAAACTGCCGTGTCGAAGGAATCGGTCTTGTCGGTGCTCGAGGTAGGAGTAACCGATTGTCTGCTTCTCGTCGACGAGACGAAAATCACGGACGAGAAGAAAGTTACCTTCGCCGAGGAAAAAGACCTCCCGGAGAGGTTCGACCTTCCCAAAGACCATCCGCTTTATGGCCAGCGAGTCTTGAAGGTCGTCCCCGCGGGGATGTGCGACCAGACAATAGGGGAGAAGGGGGAGCTCGTCGCGGTCCCCGTGATTGTCAAAGAGCCTGAGCCTATACCTTTCGATCCCAAGGACGTCGGGGAAGTAGAACCGGGATGAAAGCCATTCCGGAATTGGTGGACACGATCACGCGACGAGAAGACATCCTCGAGCTCATCTTGAGTGAGCTTCGTTCTCTGCGCGACGCGCAAGAGCGCCGGGATGCTTGGCTCGACGCCAAGATCGAGAAGCTCGAACGAGAGCTCGAGCTCGTTCGAATCGAGCAGGAACGTCAGGGGAAGAATCTCGCAACGCTCGAAGCTTCTTGTTCACGACGATTGACCATCTGTTCGCTCAAGAAGCCAAGTGGTAGGCCGCCGTCTTCTCCTGCTTCCGAGAGTTGGACGCCTATCCCGGAGAAAGAGGGGGCCTGAGATGTCGAGAGAAGACAACAACACCAGTCGATATAATAACCTCGTACCTCCACCCAATACGCCGCTACCTCGGCAGATAGCCCGAGAAACGGCACGCATGGCGGCGGACCTTCACCAGTGCCTACATTCGGACGCGGAGATTCTCTTCGAAGACGTTCGCCAGGCACGTAAGCGGCGCTGGTGGCTCATGACCACGGTCGCCGTCGCCGTCATTGGTTCAATCATAGGTCTCGCCGCCTGGATTTACTCCGTGGGTGAAGGTGTAGGGACGGCGAAGAGCGAGCTTATCTATCTCCAGCGAGCCGAAGAAACGGACCGAGTACAAATTGGGACGAACGATTTAGCGATCAGACAGATGGAACGGGACCAGGTCTCTCGCTACTCGGAGATCGAACAAATGCTCATCCGGCTCGACGCACGGCTCGAGAATATCGAAGCTGCTGTAGGAGTGCGAACAACGAAGAGGACGAGATGACAGACCGACACCAACTTCTTTTCCTGGCCCTGGTGACCCCGCTTTTGAGCGTTCTCGGCGGGTGTGAGGTTCGACAGGCCCAGACCGCATTACAGACCGCCTTGACGGCGTCTGCGGAAGCCACGAGCACTTTGGACGAGGACATAGCCCAACGCATCGAAGCGGCGACGGACGAGGCAACTGTCCGGTCGTTCGAGCCAACTGTCCGGGGTCTCGAGGCTACGGTTCTCGTCCTCACCCACGCCCAGGAGCTCTTGACCGCTTGGATCGAGACGGGAGACTATCCGGACTTCGAGGCCATTTGTGAAGAGGTCTCCGGGGCCTTGGTCGAGCTCCTCGTAGTCCTCGAGCCCCTCGAGCTTCCCGACCTCTCCGTCAGGATTGACCCGGCGAGTTACACTCGAGCCTGCGATCTCATCGCTCACCTGCTTGACGATCAGTAGCCGAATTCTCCACGGACGAAAAGGTCTCCAAGGTCGAAGCGGGAAAGCCACTCGAGCCCAAACAAGCTTGTCAACTGAACGGGTGCAGTGTCCCCATCGCAATTTCGGCGCAGAATGTAAACTTGCTCCGGGTGACCACGGAACGCTCCGATGAGCACCGGGGAGTGAGTAGCGAGTATGACAGTCAAGTCTTCCTCACGTGCTCGGTTATAGATGAGGTCAAACAAGGTTCGGATGATATTGGGGTGTAGTCCGTTCTCCGGTTCGTCGAGCGCGACAACTCCACCTCGGGGCGCTGATGCTACGGCGAGCAAGTGAAGTATAGCGGTCAAGACTCGGGGGGAAAGCTCGATAGGGGGATGAGCTTTCTCCTCGTCGGAGAGCGTCAACAAAGTTACCCTCGCGTCAACGCTCCCCCAACCGACGGCGAAGTTGATCTCTTCAACCCAGGGAAAGAGCGCTTTGATCCCCTCATCCGTGAATTCCCTTTGTGACTTGCATTCTCTCCGGTCTCTCCAGTTTCGCAGAACCGTAAACGCGTTGTCCCCCGTGGCGTTGAGGGTTACCGCAGAAGAGAGAGGAGACCCTTTCTTTCTCAGAGTCTCGAGATCGTAATTCCAAGACGGGTAATAGCGAAGTCGATCTGTCAGGGGTGTACAGAGGGAAGAAAGCAGGTGTGACTTCCCGCTTCCGTTCGGCCCGACCAGAGCACAGACCCCCTTGGGTTCCCAGTGTTCCCCGGCTGTCATAACGTCTTATCCTTCATCGCGAGCGCGAGCCGGCTTTTCAGGGCGTGGCCTCGAGGGAAAACATCGGTGACCTTCTTGAGCTTCTTGGGGTCTCGCTCGAGGAAAGCATCGATGACCATCTTTGCAATCTCGATTCCTGCGGTCATGGCGAGCTCGATAATCTCCTTCGTTCCTTCTTTCATTCCATCTTTCGGCATGTCTTCCTTCCTTTCTCCATAAATGCAGGGGTACTTCATCCCGCAACTGCAATACTCGGTCGAGTAACTGTTGAGCCGGCCACAACGCCGGCAAACGTCCATACCATCCATCAGACTATCCCTTCGAGCGCCTTGGCCAAGGCGTCGTGAACTTCCTCCGGGTGTTGGTGGTCTTGATACCAATTGAATGTGGTCTTGACCGAGCGATGACCGAGGACTTCTTGAACGAGCTTCATGTCACCTCCAGAGCTTGCGCGGACTGCGTCCGCAACAGTCTTTCTCAAGGTGTGAGGATGAACGGCCTTCTTTATGCCGGCTCGAGTCGCGGCTCGTTTGAGCTCGGCGGATAGGTAATACTCGACCGAGGACCGTTTGTGTCGGCGACCTCCGGTCAGAACTTGCCAAACTGTAGTTTTCCCTCCTCGCATTTCATCGAGTAGAGTTGAGACACTTGTCCACTGCCCTTCGGAAGCGATTGAGAACCAGCGAAGCTCTCCACCCTTCTGTGTGATCTGCGCTTGTCCGTCTCGGAGAGCGACTGATAGCGTAGCTTTCGACAGGTCGAGAATTTCAGCGACTCGAAGCCCCGAGGTCGAGAGCAGATAGAGCGTAGCGTGAAGTGGTTCGGGGAGCTTCGCCACTTCGGCGAGGAGCGCCGGCCATTCGACCTGAAGGTTCAGAGCGACCGGGGTTTTCTTCCGGCGATTGCGCCCCTTGATCTTCTGGCCTCTCACCTGGTCCCATAGGCGAGAATCTTCCTTCCATTCGGCATAGTGAGAAAGCGCTTTGCGATAGGTGTCTTTGCGTGACGCGCCGATCGTCTCATCGGCGAAGACCTCGAGGGGGTCTTTGTCGGCGAGACAGAGCGCGACCGCTCGCACGTAAAGCCGAGCGGTCTTGTCTCTGACCTTCTTGGTCTCGCGCAAATACTTGTAGAATTCTAGGCTCATGTCATCACTTCCCATGCAAGGCGAGCCACAGCCGGAACCTGTCCGTTTCCAGCGGCTCTAACCGCGTCCATTTCTGCGGCCATCCCTGGAGCCATTCGATCAAGTCTAGGCTCACCCGCCAACCATGGACCTCCTTGGCACGTGCTACGTTCGACATTATGCGAGCACCGTAGCGGTCGCCTTGCCGATGGTTTGTCTGCCCCCAGCCATGAGTACCCATGCTCGCTGTGGGAGCGGGCCACGATCCAGATCCTATACCTCTGGCAAGGCCCCTTGGCGCTGACAGTACCCAACACTCCCCATCTCGCAGCAAACCCCATGGTGGCCAGATCCCCGAGTACGGCATCGATTCCCCGTCGAGTGAGCATTGGGGAATTCTCCACGAAGACAAATCGTGGTCGTACTTCGCGAACGACCCGTGCCATTTCCCGCCAGAGCCCGCTTCGGGCGCCGTTGATACCGGCCCCCTGAACGTTGGCGCTGCTGATATCCTGGCAGGGGAATCCACCAGAGATGACATCGACGTGACCCCGCCAGTAAGCGCCATCGAAGGTTCGGATATCGTCCCATATGGGGAAGTGTGGAAGAATTCCGTCGCGCTGACGAGCGAGGAGGACGCTTCGGCAGAAGGGATCAATCTCAACAGCGCAGACGGTGCGCCAGCCAAGGAGGTATCCTCCCAAGATGCCTCCTCCTGCCCCAGCAAATAATGCCAGCTCACGCATCCTCTACTTTCCCCCAGTAGATATCTGCTACCCCCGAGGGTTCTGGGGCAGGAGGGAATTCTTGGGGGCGCGGTAGGTGGTCCTCGTCCATCCGTGCGAGTTTTCGCAAAGCAGAAGCTTCGAGCTGACGAACTCGTTCTCTCGAGATGCCCCACATCTGAGCGATCTCATTGAGTGTCGCTGGGCCCCGGTCTGCAACGTCTAGCGCGCAGGTCTCGGTCAACTCGGAAGCAGACCAACCAACGTGTAAGCGCCAAGCTTCAAACATATGGTAGCGGCAACGGAAGTGAGGACAGGGACGCTCGAGGGGGCAATCACCCCTGGTCCTCGGTGCCTTGGGAGTCATCGCCACACCTGATGGAGAAAGAAGTAGATAGCAGACACCAGGATTACCGAAAAGACAGCAGCGGGGTTCATGCGTCCTCCATTGTGTGAAGTAACCAGAGCTCACCCAAAGCGTAAACCTTGGAGCGTTCCTCGAAGTCGGGAGTTTCAGCGATCGGAGTAGTTTGGATCAAACCGTCTCGCCGGGTCACAACCGAGACCTCGGGGGGTTCGAGCTCGTTCAGAACGAGCGGGCTATGAGTTGTGATTACAACCGGGCTTCCGCGTTCCGCCCGTTCGCGCAGGAGCTTCATCATGATGACGATTCGTCGGGGGTCGAGTCCTTCCTCCGGCGATTCGATGAAAACGGTTTTACCTGCTGAACCATGACAGGTGATCGCCAGAACGAAGCAACAGCCCAGACCGTTACTAGATGACAATAGAGGGGTGATACGGCCATCATCCCAGTAAATCCTCAAGGGGTCTCTGAATATGTCTTTCACCTCGGGAAAAAACGCTCGAAGCGTGTGATGAATAGCCTGGCGCTCCTCTTGAGTTTTGTTGTTTAGGAAGTCATCGGGCGTTGCCTTCGTTGCCGCTCGTTGCTGTTCGGCAAGCGCGTTGAGCAGTCGTGTCTTCCCGCTGGCGTTCTCTCCGACGAATGCGTGCAGGGGAGTGAAAGCGATCGACGCTCTGATATTGAGGTCCGGACGGTCGACCAAGGTACGGGGAGACAGAGCCAAGCCCCATAGTTCTGCAGTCTTCTTCCCGGCTAGCGTAGCCTGGAAAGAGTTGGAATCTGTCTTGAATTCAAGCATTTTCTCTGTCTCCCGTGCCTTGGATTAGTGCCTGCACCCCACCCCCTGAAACGGACCCCGTTTCCAGATATACCTTACAGATATATGGCTTTTGGGGGTGGGGCCACTGGTGCTCCCGTGAAACGAGTCATGTCTCCCTCATAAAGCCACCAATGCCACATCTCTTCCCAGCCAGAGAAATGTCGGTCCCCGTACCAGGACTGACCCTTACGGTCGGTTGTACCGTGGCGTCGGTCCCAGATTCGTTGAAAGGTTCTTTGCCAGAGCGCTCGGTACCTCGGCCAGCGCTCAAAGTCACGCAGGCGACCTATCACCCCACCTTGGGGGCAACCGATGCAGCCCAGTCGCTTCCAACCTTGATCGTACAATGAGCAATAAGGGATCTGTTCGTCCCGGATATAATCCCAAAGTTCATCCGACGCCCAGTCAAATATCGGGAGAATTGCGGGCGCGCCCGTCCTGTGATGCACCTGGACTACCGACGACCAGCGCGATCGGCGCGTGGCTGACTCCTCCGCTCGGATACCGAGCAAGAGTACAGATCCTCTTGGGGGAACACCTTCTTTATATTCGGCGCAACACCAGCGGACAAGACGAGTTGGAAAGCCCTTGACCTCGGTGCGGCGAAAGAAGTTGCCATGTTGAGGTCGGTCGAAGATCACATCAGGATGAAACTGTCGGATGAATCGGACAAGCTCCGGGGGGTCGATGGTCGTGACGTGATAGTGCCAGGTCACTTTGACATTGGCACGTTCCACAAGGGACTTCATCAATACCGAATCTTTCCCACCTGAGAATGCCCCGTAATAGCCCTTGGGGGGTTCGTTACTTCGTAGCAGTCGAATTGCAGAGTCGACCAAGCGATACACTCTCCTATCCATGACTAGCCTTCACTCGCCTGCGATAACGAAGGAATCGCTGTGGCATACCTTGATGCTTTCGAACCATCGACGCTGGTTGCCCCATATCGGATGCACTCTTGTATACGGGATAGGCTATTGACTCGACCGACGTGGAGCCAGCAGTCCTTCATTCGAGCGAGTCTTCCCCACTCTGGCAAGCTCTCGTTTTTCCATGTCAGTGATCCCCCGACGAAAATCCCCCGCCACATACCACTACCCAACAGCGGCTCGATTTCTCCGGGATTCATCCCGTCCTGGACGGCGATTAATGTTTGCCGGACTCGAGTATCGAGCCAAGGGAGCCACATTTTTGTGAGCTCGAGACTCGCCCCACCCCCCATGACGATATCGGGGGCGACAACAAAATCAGCGTCACCCGCGGCCATGGCAATTAGAGCGCGGAAGGGGACAGGGTCCCAAGGGACATTTCGGGTGTACGCAGACCAAGCTCCATTGTCGATCGCGTAGGCAAACCCTTCACTGCGCCAGACGCCAGCCGCAGAGATCATCATACGCCACCCATGAATCCGGAGTGCTTCGAGGTTCGCCTTGGTTCCCGTTCGGGACGCATATAAACGGATCAATCGAGCCACTATTCCTCCCGGCACGTAGGGCACGAGCCGAGGTAACCCTCCGGAGTCAAGGGATGGACCCCCGAGCCCCCGCAGGTAACGCAAACACAAGCGTCTGAGGACAAACCCAGGGGTATGTCATCGGGCGTGTGTCCAATGACTGGCTCGTCGGTCTGGTGGTTGACCTCAAGGTCTTCGAGGCATTCGGGACTCAAAGCTAGAGCGCCCCACGAGACAATTTCGATCTTCCCGGTAGGTGACTGAATGAGGACACCGATAACGGTATCCCCCTCTCCCAACATATACATTTTGTACCCTCTCTGTGCAGACTTAGAGAGGCTACTCTAAGAAACTTTCACTGTCAATTGGGAGTTAGATAAGACCGCAGACTGAGCAGCTTCCGAGTGCTTGTGGGCGACCCTGCCCCTGCCCCTGACCCCGTCCCCAACCCCGGCGGGGAGCTGACGGAAGGTTACCCAGGTTGAGAGCACAGCCCACGATTCCTCCAAGGCTCAGAGACTCGCCGGCCATGAAGTGTTCAATGACCGTCCGCCCAAGACCGACCGCTCCGACGACTCCCAAGCCGGCGAGACCAGGAAGAAGCCAACCACCAAGCCGCTCGTGGTAGTGGTAAGTGACATATGCCCCGCCCGCGAGGGTAGCGAGATTCACAATATCATTTCTATCCATCTCGTCTACCTGACCTTCATGTCGGCGGGAAGCTTGCAACCCCCGCGGAAGCGCCGGGTCGTCTTGGTCTTGATTGACTGCTTCCAGCAGTGCCACCGTCCATCTTTTCCGACCTTGCAACTACAGTCACCGAGTTGCTTGGTCGAACCGACGTGAGGACGCATCCAGCCCGTGCTTTGGAGCGTGGGGGCTCCACCAGCGATGGACCGCTTGACC
>Ga0209254_10002099_pt1 | contig 18081 bp, 16 predicted proteins | sample FrelakmetDIP11DI_FD_187148 | JGI IMG/M metagenome (GOLD analysis project Ga0209254, IMG submission 187148) | Freshwater lake sediment microbial communities from the University of Notre Dame, USA, for methane emissions studies - DIP11 DI (SPAdes)... | ecosystem: Environmental > Aquatic >...
TGACGCGCACTGCCGGACGCCTCACGCACCGCGCAGGAACGGCACGATCGCGTTGCGCAACTCCGCCGGCTCGATGGGCTTGCGCAGCACCGCGCGCGCGCGCGCCTGCGCCACGCCGCCCTCCGGCAATCCCTCCGCGTAGCCAGTGTAGAGCACCACGGGAAGCCCGGGCCGCCATTGCGCGAGCTCCGCGGCGAGCTGCAGCCCGGTCATGCGCGGCATGGTCTGGTCGGTGATGACGACGTCGAAGTCGGCGGCGCCGCGGGCGACGGTCTCGAGCGCGTCCGCGGCCGACATGCACGCCGTCACCTCGAGGCCCCAGGTCTCCAGCAGCTCGCGCATGAAGCCGAGCACCGCCTGCTCGTCGTCCACCAGCAGCACGCGGCCGCGCAGCGCGGCGGGCGCTGCCGCTGCCGCAGCGTCGCGCGGGTCCGGCCCGCCCGCACAGGCGCCCTCCAGCATGGGCAGGAGCACGCGGAAGGTCGCGCCGCGCCCGGGCACGCTGTCGACGCACACATGGCCGCCGTGCTCGTGCACGATGCCGTGCACAACGGCCAGCCCCATGCCGCTCCCCTTGCCCACCTCCTTGGTCGAGAAGAACGGCTCGAACATGCGGTCGGAAACCTCGGACGCAATGCCCGGGCCGTCGTCGGAGACGGCCAACTCCACATAGCTTCCGCTGACGCGCTGGCGGCAGCTCGTGCAGACGCATTCGCCGTCGTGCCAGACGCGCACCGCCACGCGGATCTCGCCCCTGCCGCCGTTGGCATCCCGAGCGTTGATGCACAGGTTGAGCAGTACCTGCTCGAGTTGCACCGGGTCGGCCTCCACCGCGGCCTCTCCCTCGGCATCGACGCGCAGCTCGATCGATGCGGGCAGCATCGGCCGCACGAGCTGCGCGCCCTCCAGCACCAGCGCCGCGAGGCCCACGCGGCGGCGCTCGCCCCGCTGCCCGCGGCTGAAGGTGAGCATCTGCTGGATGAGATCGCGCGCGCGCCGGCACGACTGCTCGGCCTGGCGGAGGTAATGGGCGACCTTGGGATCCTCCCTCGCCCCGCTCCGCTCGGAGGCCAGCACCACATAGCCGACCACGCTGGTCAGGATGTTGTTGAAGTCGTGGGCGATGCCGCCGGTGAGCTGGCCGATGGCCTCCATCTTCTGCGCCTGGCGCAGCTGCGCCTCCAGGCGCACGCGCTCCGCCTCGGCCTGCTTCCGGGCGGTGAGGTCGCGCGCTATCGCAAGCGCATGCGGCTTGCCGCGATACATGAGCGGCACGGCGCGCAGCTCCATCGGGAAGCTCTCGCCGTCGGCGCGCAGGCCGATGGTCTCCACCTGGCAGCGCTCGCCCGCGATCGCGCGCCGCAACAGGTCCCTGCGGGCCGCCACGTAATCGCGCGGCAGGTAGTCCGGGAAGGTGCGCCCGATAACGTCCTCGCGCGAGTAGCCGTACAGCCGCAGGCACGCCGGGTTGGCGTCGATCATGCGCAGGTCTTCATCCCACAGGTTCATGGCGTCCTGCGAGGCGTTGAACACGGCGCGATACTGCTCCTCGCTCGTGCGCAGCGCCTCCTCCGCACGCTTGCGCTCGGTGATGTCGCGGCCCACCCACAGCACGTGCGGCGCTCCCCGGTGCTGCACCGGCAGGGCGCGCAACTCGAGCTCGCGGCTCGCCCCGTCGCGGCGTGCAAGCCGCGTCTCGAGCTGCACCGGCTCGCCGGCGAGTGCCCGGTCGTGCAGTTCCCGCAGCGTCGCGTGGCTCTCGGGCGGATTCGCCAGGACCTGTTGCACGCCGAGCACCTCGGCGCGGGTGTAGCCGCTCATGCGCTCGTAGGTGGCGTTCACGTCGACGATGCGGAATTGCGCGTCGCGCAGGACCAGCGCATCGGCAGAAGCGTTGAAGATCGCGCGGTACTGCTCCTCGCTCGCGCGCAGCGCCTCCTCGGCCGCCTTGCGCTCGGTTATGTCGCGCACCGCGGCCACCACGGTGAGGCGCCCGTCGAGCATCAGCCGGTTGGCGGTGATCTCCACCGGGAAGCGCGTGCCGTCCTTGCGCCGGTGCCAGCGCAGCGGGATCTGCACCCGCCCGGTCGGCAGCCGGATCGAGTCGCGCGTCTCGCCCGGCTCGGCGGACAGATCCGAGACGGTGAGCGCAAGCAGCGCGTCGCGTCCGTAGCCCCACAGGCGCTCGGCGGAGGGATTCGCGTCCACCAGGCGCAGCGTCTCGACGTCGACCAGCAGGATGGCGTCGGACTCGGTCTCGAACAGCAGCCGGTAGCGTTCCTCGCTGTCGCGCAGGCGCTTCTCGGCGCGCTTCGCCTCGGTGATGTCGCGCATGATCACCAGGGCGTGCGGCTGGCCGCGGTACTGCATCGGCACGCCGTGGATCTCCACGGCGAAGGGCGTGCCGTCGCGGCGGTGTATCCGGGCCTCGACGTGGCAGGGCTCGCCCGCGAGGATGCGCGGCAGCAGCGCCGTGCACTGGACTTGCAGCTCGGGGGCGATGAAATCCAGCAAGCTCTTGCCCGCCAGCTCGTTGCGCCGGTAGCCGAGCAGGCGCAGGAACGCATCGTTCACGTCCACGATGCGATGCTCCGCGTCCTTCAGCAACATGCCGTCGACCGACGCGTTGAAGATGGTGCGGTGCTGCTCCTCGCTCGCGCGCAGGCGCTCCTCGGCCTTCTTGCGCTCGGTGATGTCGCGCACGAAGGCGAGGATGCGCGGCTCTCCGGCGATGGTGGCGCGTTTGAGCGTCACCTCGTTCCAGCGCAGCTCCCCGCTCTTGTGCCGTGCGTGCCACTCGAACCGGATCGGCGCGGCATGCACCTTGGCACGCTGGATAAGCAGCTGCGCCTCGCGCTCGGTGTAGGGCGGAACGTTCGCGCTCACCGCCGCCACCGACAGCTCGCGCAGCTCCTCCTGCGAGTAGCCGTACAGGCGGCTCGCGGCCGGACTCACGTCGAGGATGCGCCCGGTGTCCCAGTCGTGGACGAAGATGCAGTCCTCGCTCGCCTCGAAGATCGCCCGGTAGCTCGCCTCGGAGTCGAGCAGCGCGGCCTCGGCACGGTTGCGCTCCAGCTCGGCCGCCGCGCGCACGGCGAAGATGCGGATCACCGACTCCGCAAGCCGCGTGGCGGGCATCGGGCGGCGCGCGGCGACGGCGACGATGCCGTAGGGCGCGTCACGGCCGTGCTCCAGCACGTGGCCGGCGTAGCTGCGCACGCCTGCCGCCACCAGCGTGCGATCGAGCGGGAAGGCCTCGCACGCCCCGTCTGCGATGGCGAAGTAGCGGTCGGCCAGCACGTTCTCGCACGGCGTGTCGGCAATCGGGTAGTCCTCGATGTCGTCGCGCAGCGCGCCGTCGACGACCATGGCGAGAGTGCGCATCACGCCGGGGCGGTCGCGGTCCATCACCGCGATGAACGCGGCGTCGGCGGCGAGAAGCTCGGCCAGCGCGCGGACCAGGTCGCCGTACACGTCGCCGCCCCCGAGGCCCGATACGGCGAGCGCAGCGCGGCGCACCAGCTCCTCGGCCTTGGCGCGCTCGATCTCGCCGCTCACCCGCGCGGCGAAGATCTTCAGCATCGACTCGAACAGTGCCGCATCGTCGAGCGGCTGGCGCGTCATGGCGACGATCAGCCCGAGGGGCTGGCCGGCGGAGCCGGTGAGCGGATAGCCGGCGTAGCCGTCCATACCCTTGGCCGCAAACAGCGACCCCGGCGGGAAGCGCGTCATCGTGCCGGATTCCAGGCACTTGAAGTCGCGCCCGGTGACGTCCTCGCAGGGGGTGCCGCGGAGCTGGTACTCGAACGGTTTCAGCTGCCTGCCGTCGAGCACACACGCGAGGGTGCGCATGATCGCGGGGTCGTTGTCGTTGAAGACCGCGATGAATGCGGCATCGGCCCGCAGGATTGCCGCGAGCTCCGCGGTCAGGGCACAGAAGATGTCCTCGCCGCCGGCGCTCGAGACCGCGAGGGCCGCACGCATCAGGGATGCCGCGCCCGCCGGGTCGCCGGCACCCGCGGCGGCGGCACCGAGCAGGGGCGTGTCTGCGTGGTCCATGTTCCGTCTCCGGGGATCGGCCTCCGTGGAGGTCTTGCCAGTCTAGCCGCGCCCGCGGCCGGCGGGGCACGAAGTTACCCGCGCATTACCGACGGATACATGCCGGTTACACGGCGCCGGCTCAGTCGCGCCGGGGTGGCACGTACATGTACCCGGCGCCGCGCACGGTACGGATCGCCTGGGGGTTGTCCGGGTCGTCCTCGACCTTGCGACGCACCCGTGCGATGCGGATGTCGATGGAGCGGTCGAACGGCTCCCACTCGCGGTTGCGGGTAAGCGAGAGCAGGCGGTCACGGGACAGCACCTGGTTCGGGTGTTCCGCGAAGGCGCGCAGCAGGTCGAACTCCATCGTCGTGACCGTGATCTCGCGCCCGTCGGCGTCGAGGAGCCGCCGGGCGGGCAGGTCAAGCGTGCAGCGGCCGATCGGCAGGCGCCCCGACGGCGCCGCAGCAGGAGCGGGAACACCGCGATCCTGCACGCGCCTCAGCACGCTCTTCAGGCGCGCGCGCAGCTCGCGCGGATCGAACGGCTTGGCGACGTAGTCGTCCGCGCCCATCTCGAGGCCGACCACCCGATCGACGACGTCGTCGGCCGCGGTGACCATGACGATGCCGACGTCGTGGTGCTGGCGCAGCCAGCGCGCCAGCGACAGGCCATCCTCGCCGGGCAGCCCCACGTCGAGCAGCACCACGTCGGGCATTTCGCGCGCGACGGCCGCGCGGGCGGCGGCGCCGTCGCCCACTGCCTCGACATCGAAGCCGTTCGCGCCGAGATACTCGTGGAGCATCTCGCGGATCGCGGGATCGTCGTCGACCACCAGCACGCGTGCCGCGCGCATGAGCCCTCGCCTTTCACGATTGGACGGCGCGACGATTATAGCGACGGCGGCGTACGGCCAGGCCGTTCGGACAAGCCGCAAGGCCGAGCCGGAGTTACCGCGCCGTTACACATCGATGCGGAAGCGAAAAAGACGCGATACCGCGCGCACCTATTGTCGAGGCCGTGAACCCGCAACACGGAGCCCCGACATGAACCCCAGCGTCCAGATGGCCGGCATGACCCAGCGCCACACGGTGAGCATCGCCGCAGGCTTCCATGTCGCCCGCCACGGCCTCGCCGGCGCGCTGCTGCGCATGCGGTGTGGCCGGGCCTGGCTGACGCAGCACGGCGACATCCGCGACTACTTCGTCTCCGCGGGCGATGCGGTGCGCATCGACCTCGACGGGCCGGTCGTCATCCAGGCGCTCTCCGACACGGAAATCGAGATCGAGCGCAGCGCGCCGCCGGCCCCGATGCCCCGCAGCGCGCTCATCGGCCGGCGCTACTGGGCGGCAACCGCGGCGCTCCTCGCGCTGGCGCTGGCGGGCGTGTCCGGCGCGCTGGTCGCGGTGCTGGCCCTCACCGTCGTGCAGGCCGCGCACATGCTGCGGATCCACGGCCGGCTCGCCGCGCCTGCAGTGCAGACCCGCGTTGCCTATTTCGTGCTGCTCGCCGCCGGGTTGTGGCCGCCGCTCGCGCTGGTGCACTGGCTGCAGCTTGCCGGCACCGCAGCCGCGGTCACCGTCGACTACTGCCCGATGGCGCGCGCGCTCTCGCTCGCGCCCTGGAACCGCCGCGGCGCGCCGTCGCTCGCCGACATCGCCGCCGCCTTTTTCACGCCGCCGCGAGCGTGGCGGTTCACGGCTTCCGATCCCGACGCCAGCCTGCGCTGACAGGCAGCGCCCGTACCACTCCCAACCCCAACCCAGGAGAAACGACCATGCAAGCAGCCGTCATCGACCGTCCGCGTCCCGAATCGCATTCCTACGCGAAGTGCATCGAAGTGTCCAAGCGTGTCCGCTGGGAGATCGACCGTGACGTGATCCGCGGACGCGGCTTCGACCTGTCGAAGAAGTTCCTGCCCGACGGGCTCTCGAAGGTGCAGGAGATGACCACGCTCTCCGCCGCCGAGAAGCGCCTGATGAGCCAGGTGCAGGGCCGCACCTACGCCTACGTCTTCGGCCTCGTCGAGCGCTTCATCGGCGCGAAGATCCTCGAAGTCAGCCGTGACCATGCGCTCGGCGACCAGGAGGCGCTGGAGGCGCTGGTGCGCTTCGCGGACGAGGAGCTGAAGCACCAGGCCCTGTTCCGCCGCATCGAGGCGATGCTAGACGCGGCAATGCCCCCCGGCTACGTCCGTACCGCCGACCCCAACGCCGTCGCGCAGGCGGTGCTCGGCGCCTCGACCTGGGCAGTGCTCGCGCTCACCTGCCACATCGAGATCTTCACCCAGGTGCACTACCGCTCCAGCATCGAGCGCGACGCCGAGGCCTCCGACCTGTGGAAGGACGTGTTCCTGTACCACTGGCGCGAGGAATCGCAGCACGCGATCCTCGACGAGCTGGAGTGGCAGCGCGAGGACGCGAGGCTCTCCCCCGAGCAGCGCGACCGGGCGGTCGACGATCTCATCGGCCTGGTCGGCGCAGTCGACGGCATCCTGCAGGGCCAGGCGAAGACCGACGCGGCGTACTTCATGTCCATCGCCGGCCGCGCGTTCCCCGCGGACGAGGCCGCCGCGATCGAACGCTCGCTGCTGCGCGCCTACCGCTGGCAGTACATCGCCTCGGGCGTGCAGGAGCCGCGCTTCGCCAACCTGCTCGCGAGCCTCACCACGCCAGAGCAGCTGCGCCGCATCGGCGCGGCGCTCGCGCCCATCGTCGCTTGACCCCATTCGGTTGAAAACGCAGCGCCGGCCCGCGCGGCCGGCCTGCGCCACCAGGAGACAGCCATGGATCTTCTCGAACCCTTTCTCCCCGCCGCGGCCCGGTACGATCCTGCGCCGATCGTGGCCCTGCACTCCAGCGGCGCGTCGGCGAAGCAGTGGCAGCGCCTGCGCGCAGACCTCGGCCGACGCGCGGCGCTGATCACGCCGGATTTCCACGGCCACGGCAGCGGCCCGGCGTGGCACGGCGCGCCGCGCGACATCGCCGAGGCGGACGTGAGCCTGGCGCTGCGGGAGATCGACGCCCTCGGCCGGCCGGTGCACCTGGTGGGGCATTCCTACGGCGGCGCGATCGCACTCGCGGTGGCGCTGCGCCGCCAGCGGCTGGTGCGCACGGTGACCGTCTACGAGCCGGTCGCATTCGGCTTGCTCCTCGGCTACAACCCGCGCCACGCCCCCGCGGCGGAGATCGTGTCGGTAGGACGCGCAATCGGGCGGCGCGTGCAGCGCGGCGAGTTGGAGGACGCCGCGCGGGTGTTCGTCACCTACTGGTCCGGCGCGTCGGCCTGGGAGGCGATGCCGCCCGCCGCTCGCCTGGCGCTCGGCGGCCGCATGCCGGCCATCCGCGGCCATTTCGAGTCGCTGTTCGCCGCGACGCTGCCCGTCGCGGCGCTGCGCAGCCTCGAGCGCCCGGTGATGGTGGTGACGGGCGAGCGCATGAACGCACCGGTGCGCCGCATCGTGGAACTGCTCGGCGCATGGCTGCCGCAGGTGGCAGTCGCACCGCTGCGCGGCGCCGGGCACATGGGCCCGCTCACCCACGGCGAGGCATTCGCGGGCGTGCTGCACGCCTTCCTGGGCACGCGCCTTACTACCGTGGCCGCGCCGCTCGCCCTTGCGGCGTAGTCAGGTGGCGCACCGGCGCGCGCGCCGAGCTTGACCGTGCGTCGCGCGACGCCTACTGTCCTCCGGAATTTCGTGGGGAGGCAGGCATGCGGGAGGTCGCGGGCGGGCTCGTCCCCGTCGATTCGGTCGAGATCCAGGTGGTGGTCGACAACGTCACCGACAGCCTGTCGTCCATCCTGCGCGGCGTGACCAACGAGAACGAGGTGCTGCGCCGGCATGGCATGAAGACCATGTCCGGGGCGGCGAAGTGCTGCGCGCATCACGGCCTCGCCCTCGCCGTGACCGCACGGACCGGCGGCGACGCGCGCACGCTGCTGTTCGACGCCGGGCCCGAGGCCTACACCTTCCAGCGCAACGCGGCGCGCCTCGGCGTCGCGTTCGCGGACGTCGACGCCGTCGTCCTCTCGCATGGCCACTGGGATCACGGCGGCGGCCTGCTCGAGGCGGTACGGCTGGTGCACGCCGCGCGCGCCGGGCGACCATTCGAGTGCCACGTCAACGCGGGCATGTTCGCGCCGCGCGCCAACAGCTACGGCGACGGCAGCGTCGTGCCGTACGAGGAACTGCCGGACGTCGACGCGCTCGCCGCGGCCGGCGCCACGGTGGTCTGCGCTCCCGAAGCGCGCCTGGTCGGCGGCGGCGCCTACTATCTCTCCGGCGAGATCCCGCGCGTCACCGCCTACGAGCGCGGCCTGCCCGGCCACGTGCGGCGCTCGGCGGACGGCGCCGGATGGGAGCCGGATCCCTGGCTGCTGGACGAGCGCTACGTCGCGCTGCACGTGCGCGGCAAGGGCGTCGTGGTGCTCACGGCGTGCTCCCACGCCGGCGTCGTGAACGTCCTGACGGACGCGCGCTCGGTGTTCGGCGACCTGCCGCTGCACGCGGTGATGGGGGGACTGCACCTGTCGGGAGGACAGATCGAGCCCATCATTCCCGACACGGTGCGCGACCTCGCGGGGTTCGGCCTCGCGAAGATCGTCCCCGCGCACTGCACCGGCTGGCGCGCCGTGCACGCGCTGGTGCAGCGCTTCGGCGAGGCGGTGGTGATGCCGGCCGCCGTCGGCCGGCTGTTCGCTTTCTGAGCCGGCTCAGGCGGCGTTGCGCCGCGCCACCCAGTAGGTCGCGCCTGCGGGGCCATAGCGTTCCGCGTGCGCCACGTCGCGATCGAGCGTGAACGTGTCGCCCGGCTGCAGATGGCGCACGTCGTCGCCCACGGTCAGCCACATCTCGCCCTGCACGATCACCGCGCTGACCGAGAAGGCATGCGTATGCGTGTCGAGGACCGTCCCGGCGGGCCATTGCCGCTCCAGGACCTCGTCGAAGCCCTGCGCTCGGGCAGCGGCGGCGAATGACTCGAAAGTCCCTGCATCCATGATGACCTCCCGGGAATCGACGTGCGAACGGACGAACGGATTGTAGCGGCGCAGGCTCAGCGCTGCGGCCAGCGTCCGGCCAGGTAGATGTCCAGCTGGCGCGCGAAGGCCTGGCGCTCGGTCGTGCCGAGCGCGCTCGGGCCGCCGGTCTGCACGCCGCTGGACCGCAGCGTGTCCATCAGGTCGCGCATCGCGAGACGCTCGCCGATGGTCTCGGGCGAGTAGGGTTCGCCGCGCGGCGTGACCGCGTGCGCGCCGGTTCGCAACACGGCCGCGGCCAGCGGGATGTCCTGGGTGACGACCAGATCCCCCGCCGCCACGAGGCCGACAATCGCATCGTCGGCAGCGTCGAAGCCGCGCGGCACCTGGAGCGTGCGCACCCATGGCGAGGGCGGCGTGTACAGACCCCGGTTGGCCACCAGCGTCACCTGCACCTGCGCGCGCTCGGCGGCACGGAACAGGATCTCCTTGATGGCCTTCGGACAGGCGTCGGCGTCGACCCAGATGGTCATGCGCGGCGTGCTATCCGTCGGCCCGGGCGCAGCGAAAGCCGATGTAGGCGACCGCGGTCTCCGCGGGCTTGCTCGCCCGGTGCTCGCGATGCATCTCGCGCGCGCCGTACCACCACGAGCCGCCGCGGGTGATGCGCTCGGCGCCGAGCGGCGTGTCCACCCATTCCCAGGCGTTGGCGCCCATGTCGTAGAGGCCGTTCACGCCGGGGCGCGTCGTCCGGGCGCGCGCGGGGCCGATGCCGCGCTGGAGCACGCCGCGCCGGTCCAGCGCCGGCGTCGGGCCGCATTCGGAGAGGCAGTTCGCGCCTTCCGGCGTGTCCCCGGTGGGATACGGATAGGTGCGGCCGGTCGCGAAAGGCGCCGGCGGCGACGGGCGCCGCTCGGTGTATGCAGCCTCGATCCACTCCGCGTCGGTCGGCAGGCGCTTGCCGGCCCAGCGGCAGTAGGCCTGCGCCTCCGCGAACGTCACGTGCACGGCCGGCTCGGCATCGTCCGCGGGACCACCGAACGGGGTGCGCCACGTCCAGCCCGGCTTGCGCACCCAGCCCGCCTCGTACACCGAACCGCCGCCTGCACGCTCCGCTGCGGTGGCGAGGCCGGTCGCCTCGGAAAAGCGACGGAACTCGGCCACGGTCACCTCGGTGCGATCGATCGCGAAGCCGCGGATCGGCTGCATGTCGTCCCGCGCGCTGCCCGGCGGCGCGTGCAGCAGGACGGCGGCTGCGGCGGCCGCCACGACCCCCCGCATGGCGCTACGCACCCGCGAGGCGCACCACGGCATCGCAGAGCGCCCCGTCGCGCGCGGCGAGGCGCTCCAGCACGGTGAAGTGATCGTCGCCGGGCAGCGGCACCTCCTCGACCGGGCAGCCGTGGGCGCGCAGGTGCTGCGCGTACTCCGTCGACTGGCGGACGAGCTCGGGCAGCTCCGCCGCACCGACGGTGACGATGGTCGGCACCCGCGGCGGCCCGGCGAACTGCGGCGAGTTGCGCCGCGCCTCGTCCGCGTCCATGCGGATGGGCGCGTTCAGGTACGAGTGCATGATGGGCTCGAGGTCGTAGAGCCCGCTGATCAACAGGCCGCCGGCGAGCCCCGGCTCCTGCAGCGCGACGGCGGAGAGATGGCCGCCCGCGGAATGGCCGCCGACGACCAGGCGCCCGGAAGCCCCGAACTGCGGACCGAGGCGCGGCAGCAGCCAGCGCATCGCGAGGCGCGCCTCCTCCGCGATGTCGTCCATGCGCGCCTCCGGCGCGAGCGTGTACTCGACCAGCACCAGGTTCACGCCGCGCGCGAGCAACCCTTCGCCGACGAAGGCGTGGGTCTCCTTGTCGTTCCACTGCCAGTAGCCGCCGTGCAGGTAGGCGAACGTCGGGCGCCCGGGCGCGCCGCAGTGGAGGAAGTCGAGCCGGCGGCGCGGGCGGTCGCCGTACGCGAGGTCGCGGTCGCAGCGCGTGCGCGTGTAGACCGCCTCGCTGCGCCGCGCCCAGTCGTCGCGGTACCGGGCGTAGCCGGGCACCGCGCGGCGGTTGTCGTACGCCTGGTCGAGGGCTTCCTGCGTGAAGTGGCGGTAGACCGTGGCGGCCATCGGCTTGCCTTTAGAATCGACAGACGCGCGATGCTGCCACGAGCGCGCCTTCTGCGTCACGCCCTCCCATGCCCGCCTCCCCCGCCGCGCGCAAGCGCATCGCCTTCCTGCTCTTCGCCCTGCTGCCGGCGATGTGGTCGGCCAACATGATCGGCGCGCGCTGGGCGGCGGACTGGTTCCCGCCGCATCAGCTGGCGCTGTGGCGATGGGCCGTCGCGGCGGTGCCCATGTTCGTCCTGAGCGGTACTGCGCTGTGGGCGCAGCGCGACGCCGTGCGCCGCGAGTGGCGCGATCTCCTCGTCCTCGGCGCGCTGGGCATGTGGATCTGCGGTGCGTTCGTATACATCGGCGCGCAGACCACGACGGCGACCAACATCGGCCTGATCTACGCCGTCTCGCCGGTGCTGATGATCCTCGCCTCCGCGCTCGTCTACCGTGAGCGCCTGGCGCCGATCCAGGGGCTGGGCGCCGCGATCGCGCTCGCCGGCGTGCTCGCCATCGTCACGCGCGGGGATCCGGGCGTGCTGGCGAGCGTGTCGTTCGCGGTGGGCGACCTGTGGATCCTGACCGCATCGGCAAGCTGGGCGGTGTACTCCCTGATGCTGCGCCACCGCCCCACGTCGCTCGCGCCGGCGACGCGCCTGCTCGCCATCACCCTGGGCGGCATGCTCGTGCTGCTGCCGTTCTGCGTCGCCGAGTCGGTCACTGCGGGCCTTCCGCCGCTGGAGTGGCGCACGCTGGGCGTGGTGCTGCTGCTCGGGCTGGTGCCGGGCTTCGGCGCCTACCAGTCGTACTCGTGGCTGATGCGGGAGCTCGGCACCGCCCGCACCGGGCTGCTGCTCTACCTCATCCCGGTCTACAACGCGCTGCTGGCGTGGGTGATCCTCGGCGAGGCGGTGCGCTGGTACCACGCGCTCGGCGCGGCGCTGGTGCTGGGCGGCGTGTACCTCGTGAATCGCCGCGCGCGCTGACGCCGCCCGCGGTCAGGCGCGCACGGCGCGCGGAAATCGAACCGAGGTCGTAAGCGGGCCGGCCGCCTGGCCTGGTGGGAGGGCGGCCTCTAGCCACGTCCCACGAAAGGCATCTTGGTCGCCATCAGCGTCAGGAACTGCGCATTGGCGTCCAGCGGCAGGCTTGCCATGTAGCGGATGGCGTCGCCCACCAGCTTGACGTCCATCACCGGCTCGGCCGCGATGGTGCCGTCGGCCTGCGGCACGCCTTTCGCGATGCGCGCGGCCATCTCGGTGAGCGCGTTGCCGATGTCGATCTGGCCGCAGGCGATGTCGTGCTTGCGGCCGTCCAGCGAGGCGCATTTGGTGAGGCCGGTCACGCCGTGCTTGGTCGCGGTGTAGGGCGCGGAGTTGGGGCGCGGCGCGTGCGCGGAAATGGAGCCGTTGTTGATGATGCGCCCGCCGCGCGGATCCTGCGCCTTCATCACGCGGAACGCCGCCTGGATGCACAGGAACATGCCGGTGAGGTTCACGTCGACGACGTTCTTCCATTGCTCGAAGGTGAGGTCCTCGAGCGGCACGCCCGGCGCGTTGACGCCGGCGTTGTTGAACAGCAGGTCCACGCGCCCCCACGCCTTCACGGTCTGCGCGAACAGCGCCTGTACCGATGCGGGATCGGCGACGTCGGTCGGCACCACCAGGGCGCGGTCGCCCGCGCCCGACTCCCGGGCAACCTGCGCGAGCGGCTCCTCCCGCCGCCCCGCGAGCGCAACCCGCCACCCGTCGGCGAGGAGCGCAGCGGCGGCAGCACGGCCGACGCCGGTACCGGCGCCGGTGACGATGGCGGTCCTGTGGAGTGGGTTCATGGCGATCGTTCCGGCGCTGTTGCGGGACGCCGATGTTAACGCGCCGCGATGTCCGACCGCGCGGTCTCGGCGGCGGGTATGCTTCGTCTCGCCGCAACACAAGTACAACCATCCAGGGAGGAGACCCAGGCATGAATCCGCTTCGCCGCCGCATGCTCGCCGCCGGCTCGCTCGCCGGACTCGGCCTCGCCATCCCCGCGCTCGCCAAGGCGCCCATGGCCGTAGGCCAGGGCATCGGCGTGCACCGCATGAAGCTCGGCGAGTTCGAGGTGACCACGCTCCTCGACGGCTACCTCGACATCCCGCCCACGGTGCTCATGGGCGACCCGGAGCTGCTCAAGCAGGCCCTCGCCAACGCCGGCCTCGGCAGCAGCGCGATCCGGCTGCCGGTCAACACGTTCCTGGTGAACACCGGCGAGAAGCTGGTGCTCATCGATGCAGGCGGCGCGCGGATGCTCGGACCCACCGCGGGCCGGCTGCCCCAGGCGCTCGCGCAGGCGGGCATCGACCCCGGTCAGGTCGACGAGGTCTACATCACCCACATGCACGGCGACCACCTCCACGGGACGGTGACGCCCGAGGGCGCGCGCCTCTTCCCGAACGCGGCGCTGCGCATCGCGCGCCTCGACGTGGAGTACTGGGGCAGCGCGGCGGTGGAGGCCGCCGCGCCCGAGAACCAGAAGGGCCGCTTCGTCGCCGCCAAGCGCGCCATTGCCGCATACGGCGATCGCCTCGTGCCGTTCGAGCTCGGCGCGGAGCTCACCCCGGGCATCCGTTCGGTATCGGCCGTCGGTCACACGCCCGGCCACAGCTGCTACATGGTGCAGTCGGGCAGCGCGCGCCTGCTGCTTCTCGGCGACGCAATGCACGTCGCGCCGGTGCAGTTTCCGCGGCCGGAGATCACCGTCGGCTTCGACTGGAACCAGCCGATGGCGCGCGCCGCGCGCAAGCAGCTCTTCGAGATGGCGGCGCGCGAGAACATCCTCATCGGCGCGGTGCACGTGACCTTCCCCGGCATCGGCCGGCTGCGCCAGTCCGGCGAGGGCTTCGCGTTCGACCCCCTGCCCTGGCAGCTCTACTGACCATGCGCGCCCTCGCACGCATCGCCGTTGCGCTGGCGCTCGCCTGCGCCGCGCCGGCCGCGCTCGCCCAGGCGACCTGGCCCGCCAAGCCGATCCGCATGATCGTCCCGTTCCCCGCAGGCGGTGGGGTCGACATCGTCGCGCGCGCCGTCGCGGAGAAGCTCTCGCCGCGCCTCGGCCAGCCGATCATCGTCGACAACAAGCCGGGCGCGGGCACCACCATCGGCACCGAGCAGGCGGCGCGCGCCGCGCCCGACGGCTACACGCTGCTCGTCGGCCCGATCGGCGGCCAGGCCATCGTGCTGGCGACCTTCAAGGACCTGAAGTTCGACATCCGGCGCGATTTCGCCCCGGTGGCACGCATCGGCTACGGCACCATCGTGTTCGTGGTTCCGCCGACGCTGAAGGCGACGAGCGTCGCCGACGTCGTCGCCCTGGCCAGGGCGAATCCCGGCAAGCTCACCTTTGCCTCGTCCGGGACGGGCGCGCTGATCCACCTCACCGGCGAGATGTTCAAGCAGGCCGCGGGCATCGACCTCACCCACGTGCCGTACAAGGGCTCGTCGCAGATCCTCCCGGACCTGCTCGATGGCCGCGTGGACATGGCGCTGGACAGCCTGCCCGCGTACCTGCCGCACATCAAGTCGGGCAAGCTGCGCGCGCTCGCGGTGGCGACGAAGCAGCGCTCGTCGCTGCTGCCGGACCTGCCCACCATGGCGGAGGCGGGATTCCCGGGGGTCGTCTCCGCGACCGACTACGCGATCTTCGCGCCCGCGGGCACGCCGAGGGACGTGATCGCGCTGGTCAACCGCGAGACCAACGCGGTCCTGCAGATGCCCGAGCTGCGCGAGAAGCTCGCCGCCCTCGGCATCGAGCTGCAGGGCGGCACGCCGGAGTCCCTGGGCGCGGAGCTCGGCGAGGAGGTCGCCAAGTGGACCCGGGTCGTCCGCGACGCGAAGGTGAAGCTCGACTGACGATCCCGGTCATGGCCTCGCGCGGCGGATTGCGCTACCCTCCGCCGCACTGCCCATCTGCCGCCCCCCAGCGGCCGAATTCCGTCAAACAAGGGCAGGCCTACCCCACCGAGGAGACCTCAATGAAGCACTGGATCAAGCTCGCGCTCGCGGCGCTCGCCGCGCTGCCCCTCTCCCTGCACGCGCAGGGCTTCCCCAACAAGCCGGTCACAGCCGTCATCACCTTCACCCCGGGCAGCGCGACCGACATCGTCGGCCGCATCGTGATGGCGAAGGTCTCCGAGTTCTGGGGCCAGCCGGTGGTGGTCGAGAACAAGCCGGGCGCGGGCGGGTCGATCGCCTCGGGCCAGGTCGCGCGCGCAGCGGCCGACGGGTACACCCTGCTGATCAACTCCAACGCGCACGCGGTCAACCCGGCGATCATCGCCAACCTGCAGTACGACACGCTCAAGGACTTCATCGACGTCGTGCCGCTGGCGTTCCAGCCCAACGTGCTGGTGTCCTCGGCGAGCTCGCCGTTCAAGTCGGTCGCCGACGTAGTGAGCACCGCGAAGGCGAAGCCGGGCGCCATCAACTTCGGGTCGGCGGGCATCGGCAGCGGCACGCACCTCAACCTGGAGAGGTTCGTCGACGCCGCCAGCATCAAGGTGACGCATGTCCCGTACAAGGGCACGCCGGAGGTCGTCACCGGCCTGCTGAACGGCTCGGTCGATCTCTACTGGGCGCCGATCTCGGCCATCCTCTCCAACGTCTCGGCGGGCAAGCTGCAGGCGCTCGCCGTCAGCACGTCCACGCGCAGCAGCCGCCTGCCGAACGTCCCCACCACGGGCGAGGCGGGCGTGCCCAACGCCGACGCGCCGCTGTGGTTCGGCGTCTGGGTGCCCGCAGGGACGCCCAAGGCCGTGGTCGACAAGGTCAACGCCGATGTGCGCCGCGCCATCGCGAGCCCCGACGTGAAGGAGAAGCTCGCCAACCTCGGCAACGAGCCGGTCGACATGACGACCGACCAGTTCGCGAAGTTCGTCCGCGACGAGATGAACACCTACGGCCGCATCATTCGCGCCGCCGGCATCAAGCCGCAGTGACCGTGCGCCGTCAGGGGCGCACGCGCCCCTGCATGCTCACGCCGGCCTGGCCGCTCTCGGCGAGGCTCGCGAGCGAGTCGTGGAGGATCTGCAGCGTGTAGCGCGGGTTGTGGTAGGCCGCCCCCGGGTCGCGCTGCACGTAGGTCCAGTTGAAAATGGCCTGTGAAAGGCGCGGCGTGAAGGCGGTGTAGGGGTTGTTGGGACGGCGCTCATCGGCATCGACGACACCGTTTCCGTTCAGGTCGGCGTGCCAGTACGGGAAGGCCTCCGGCGTGAACGCGATGCCGCGGCCGCCGACGTTGCGCGCGTACGCCTGGATGGCCTTGTACAGCGCCTCGTGCAGCGTGGCCACTTCCTTCGCCACGCCTTCCTCGCGCCCGTTGCCGTCCCAGTCGCCCTTGGCGCGGCGCACGTTGCGGGCGTCGGCGAGCGTCTGCACGCCCTGGTGGCAGCCCGATCCGGCACAGCTCTTCGCGTCCACCTCGCCGCCGTGCGCATCGTGGCAGTCGATGCAGGTGCGCGAACCCGCCCCGGACGAATGGCGGAAACGCCCCGCGTAGGCCTTGCCGGCGTACTCGAACGCGACCTTCGCCTCGGTGCCGAACACCGTCGCCCCGGCCGGGAAATAGTGGACGTGCACGAACGCGAGCTTGGGGTTGGGCGTGTCTGGCGGCATGCCCGCCGTGGCCTTGTTCACGCTCGCGGTGGACTCGCGGCCCTGGTGGCAGGTCATGCACATATTCATGCTGTTGTCGCCGCTGTCCACCGTCGCGCCGCCCGGGAAGGTGACCCTGGCGACCGCGTGCCGCTCGTACGTTTCCAGGTTCGAGTGGCAGTTGGTGCACGCCAGGCCATTCTTCGCGTGCGGCGCCGCCTCGTTCTTGCCGTCGCGCAGATACGCCGCCATGCCGTTCGGCGTGTGGCAGCGCGCGCACACCGCCGGCACCGCCTTCTCCTTGTCCCAGTAGCGGAAGGACTTGTTGTCCCTGGAGAAGTGCCCCTCGCCCAGGCGCAGCACCGGCCCCTTGGGCTCGGGCTCGCCCTGCGTCGAGGAGACCATGGTGGTCGCGCAGGCGGTCGCGAGCAGGGCGGCCGCGGCGGCCCAGAGCAGCCTGGAGGTGCGCATATCGGGCTCCGTCGGGAGGGTGGTTGACCGGCATTGGATCGCCGCACGCCGCCCCGCCTCTTGATGCGGATCAAACGTGGACAAGGGCGCGCGCTTGGGCTACAAGCGTGCGTCGCACCATGAACAACCCCGGGATGCTCCCATGCTGAACTTCTCCTTCGACTTCGCCGGCCGCACCGTGCTGGTCACCGGCGGCGTGTCCGGCATCGGCGCGGCGGCCAGCCTCGCCTTCCGCCACGCCGGCGCGGAGGTCATCGCCTGCGGCGTCACCGACGAGGAGCTCGCGGCCGCGCAGGCCAATTCCCTGTTCCGCGGCATCGAGATCGCGCGCCTGGACGTCACCGACGGCGCCGCCGTGGCGAGGCTCGTCGGCGGGCTTTCGAAGCTCGACTTCGTGGTGAACTCCGCCGGCATCATCCGCCGCGCCGCCGAGCACGATCCCGAGGTGTTCGCCGAGGTGATCGACGTCAATCTCACCGGCGGCATGCGCGTCGCGGCCGCGGCGCGGCCGCTGCTGCAGAAGAGCCAGGGCGCGATCGTGTTCGTCGCCTCGGTGATGAGCTTCTTCGGCGGCCCGGTGCAGCCGGCCTACTCCGCGTCGAAGGGCGCGGTGCGCAACCTGGTGATGTCGCTGGGCGCGGCCTATTCGGCTGACGGCATCCGCGTGAACGCCGTCGCGCCGGGCTGGGTGATCACCAACCTGTCCCGGGGCGCGCGCGAGAACCCCGAGCGCAACGCCCAGATCATGGCGCGCATCCCGATGGGCCGCTGGGCCGACCCCAGCGAGATCGCCGACCCGATCCTGTTTCTCTGCTCCGATGCCGCGCGCTACATGACCGGCACCGTCATGCTGGTGGACGGCGG
>Ga0209254_10002100_pt1 | contig 18078 bp, 19 predicted proteins | sample FrelakmetDIP11DI_FD_187148 | JGI IMG/M metagenome (GOLD analysis project Ga0209254, IMG submission 187148) | Freshwater lake sediment microbial communities from the University of Notre Dame, USA, for methane emissions studies - DIP11 DI (SPAdes)... | ecosystem: Environmental > Aquatic >...
TCTTCGTAAGACCGGGTCAGATCGCTGACCAGGTCTTCCGTCCAGCCGGGCAGGTCGATCTCCTGCTCGATCCGGTCGGGCAGAACAAGACCGTATGGCATCTCAACTACCAGGACGTGATTGCAATCGGCGAGTTGTTCACCACCGGCAAGCTCGATACGACCCGTGTGATCGCGCTGGCGGGACCACAGGTGAAAAGCCCGCGCCTGCTGCGTACCTGCCTTGGTGCTGCCGCCGACGATCTGACTCGAGGTGAGTTGATCGAGGGTGAAAACCGCGTGATTTCGGGCTCGGTCCTGCACGGAGCGGTATGCCATGGGCATGTCGCGTATCTGGGGCGGTACGCGCTGCAGGTGACGGTGCTGCGCGAAGGTCGCGAACGTCTGCTATTCCGCTATGTGCAGCCTGGCCTGGACATGCATAGCGTTACGAACCTGGTGATCGGCAAGTTCCGTCGGGGCTTCCGCTTCCCGTTTTCAACGACGACCAACGGCAGTGCGCGAGCGATGGTGCCGATCGGCACCTACGAGGACGTCATGCCGCTCGATATTCTGCCGACGCACCTGTTGCGATACCTGATCGTCGGCGATACCGATCGTGCGGTGCAGCTCGGTGCGCTCGAACTCGGCGAGGAGGATCTGGGTTTGTGCACCTACGTCTGCCCGGGCAAATATGAGTACGGTCCGATCCTGCGTGACGTGTTGACGCGAATCGAGATCGAGGGTTGAGCATGCGCTTACGCAAATACATCGACCGGAAAATCGCGCCCCACTTCCACAAGGGCGGTCGCTACGAAGGGTTATTCACCTTCTACGAAATGTTCGACACGATGCTCTACAGCCCGGCGAGCGTCACGCACGGCGACACCCATGTGCGCGATGCGATCGATCTGAAACGCATCATGATGACGGTGTGGTTCTGTGCGTGGCCCGCGATGTTGTTCGGCATCTGGAACGTCGGACTGCAGGCCAACACACTTATTGCGGGCGGCAACGGGGTCGAGGCGATTCCGGGTTGGCGCACCGACATCGTGGCCGGCCTCACCGGCTTCGATCCAATGAGTTTTGCAGCGAATTTCGTGCACGGCCTGGTTTATTACCTGCCGATCGTGATTGTCACTTACGTGGGCGGCTTCTTCTGGGAAGGTCTGTTCGCGTGGAAACGCGGCCACGAAGTCAATGAGGGCTTCTTCGTCACCGGGATTCTTTTCTCGCTGACGCTGCCGCCGACGATTCCGCTATGGCTCGTGTTTCTCGGCATCAGCTTCGGTGTTGTCATCGGTAAAGAGGTGTTCGGCGGCACCGGCAAAAACTTCCTCAATCCCGCACTCGTCGGCCGGGTATTCCTGTTCTTCGCGTATCCGGCGTTCATGACGGGCGATACGGTGTGGACTGCTGTGGACAATTACACCGGCGCCACCGCACTGGCGACGGCCAAAGGTGCCGAACTGGCTGTCGGGAGTGTCGCGGCGCTCGAACAGGCGGGCTTCCACTGGATGGACACGTTCTTCGGCAACATACAGGGCTCGATCGGCGAAACATCGACGCTGATGATCGCCCTTGGCGGGATCGCAATGATCGCGTTCAAGGTCGCATCGTGGCGGATCATGGCTGCGGTGATCCTCGGCATGGTCGGGTCGGTGTGGATGTTCAACACAATCGGCAGCGATACAAATCCGATGTTCGCGCTGCCGTGGTACTGGCATTTGACGATGGGCGGGTTTGCATTCGGGGTCGTGTATATGGCGACCGATCCGGTGTCCGCGGCGATGACAGACACCGGTAAATGGGTCTACGGGATTCTGATCGGCTTCATGCTCGCAATGATCCGCGTCGTGAATCCGGCCTATCCCGAGGGGATGATGCTCGCAATACTGTTCGGTAATCTGTCGGCACCTATCATTGACTACTGCGTTGTGCAGGCAAACATCCGGCGGAGGGTGGCGCGCGAAAATGTCATCTGAGACTGTCAAGAATCCAGATTCAATCCAACGGGTGCTGATCGTTGCCATCGTCGTGTGTCTTGTGTGCTCGATCTTTGTCGCGGGTTCGGTCGTGCTGCTGCGGCCGGCCCAGGCGGCAAACAAGAACCTCGACACCCAGCGCAACATTCTGATCGCAGCAGGGCTTTACCAACCCAAGATGAATATCGCCCAGGTGTTCGATGAACGCATCGAGGTCAAGCTGGTCGATCTGCGGACCGGAGCGTTTGCGGACCCTGCCGCAGCCGGCATCGCGGACGTTGTGGCGTACGACCAGCGGGTGGCGACCAAGGATCCAAAACGCAGTGCGTCGATCGCGGCCGATACGGACATCGCCGGGCTCAAGCGCAAGGCGTTTTATGGGAAGGTGTATCTGATCAAGAATCCCGACGGCGGCATCGCGGAGGTCGTGCTGCCGATTTCGGGCTACGGTTTATGGTCCACGCTTTATGGCTATCTCGTTCTCGATGCCGACCTCAATACCGTGATTGGCATCACCTTCACCGACCACGGCGAAACACCGGGGCTCGGCGGCGAGGTGGATAATCCGAAGTGGAAGGCGCAATGGCCCGGTAAACGGATCTATGATCCCAGCGGCCAGGTAGTGGCCGGCCTGAAAAAAGGCGGCGTCAATCCGAGCAGCGAGTTCGACAAACAACACTTGGTGGACGCGCTGGCGGGGGCCACGCTTACCAGCATTGGCGTCAATCGTATGATCAAATACTGGCTGGGCGACCAAGGCTTCGGCCCGTTCCTGACAAACCTCAAGGCACAGAAGGCTTAAGACATGGCCAATACACTGACTGCAAAACAAGCACTGTTCGAACCGGTGTTCAACAACAACCCGGTGATGTTTCAGATTCTCGGCATCTGCTCGGCGTTGGCGGTGACGGGAAAGCTGGAGACGGCGATTGCGATGGCGATCGGGCTGACGCTCGTTACCGGGTTTTCGAACTTGTTCATCTCGATGGTGCGCAACGTCACGCCGCCCAGCATTCGCATGATCGTGCAGATGGTCATCATCTCGACGCTCGTGATCTTCGTCGACCAGTTGTTGCGCGCGTACGCGTACGAGATCAGCAAACAACTGTCGGTGTTCGTCGGCCTGATCATCACCAACTGTATCGTGATGGGGCGCGCCGAGGCGTTTGCGATGAAGAATCCGCCGATCATCAGCTTCTGGGACGGCATCGGCAACGGCCTGGGCTATAGCGCGTTGCTACTGCTGCTGGCGACGTTCCGCGAGTTGCTGGGCTCCGGCAAGCTGCTCGGCTTCGAGATCCTTCCTCTGACCAAGGACGGTGGCTGGTACGAACCCAACGGATTGCTGCTGTTGCCGCCGTCGGCATTTTTCCTGATCGGCCTGCTGATCTGGGCGTTACGCAGCTGGAAGACGAGCCAGCAGGAGAAGCCGGAATACGTCATCGCGCCCGCCAGCAGATCCGCTGCCGGCGCTCACTGATACACGCAAGAGAACGCAATCATGGAACTGTATGTCAGCCTGTTCGTACGCAGCGTGTTCATGGAGAACATGGCGCTGTCGTTTTTTCTCGGCATGTGTTCATTCCTCGCGCTCTCGAAAAAGGTCGAGACAGCGCTCGGCTTGGGTATCGCCGTGGTGGTCGTGCAGGCGATTACGGTTCCCGCCAACAATCTGGTGCTCAACTATCTGCTCAAGGCCGGCGCGATGTCGTGGGCGGGCCTCGGCGATATGGATCTGACGTTCTTGAGCTTCCTGACGTACATCGGTGTCATCGCCGCGATCGTGCAGATTCTCGAGATGACGCTCGACAAGTATTTCCCGCCGCTCTACAACGCCCTCGGGATCTTTCTGCCGCTGATCACCGTGAATTGCGTGATCATGGCGGGGTCGCTGTTCATGGAGCAGCGCGACTACACCTTCCCCGAGAGTGTGGTTTACGGAATCGGCTCCGGCATGTCATGGGCGATTGCAATCGTCGTGCTGGCCGGCGTGCGCGAAAAACTCAAGTACAGCGATATTCCACCCGGTCTGCAGGGCCTCGGCAGCAGCTTCATCGTTGTCGGCTTGATGGCGATGGGCTTCATGTCCTTCGCCGGTGTGCAGTTGTAACGACTGACGGGAACTTCTAGTCATGATCGATATGTCCATCATCTATGCCGGCGTCGGCATGTTCACCGCGATTGTGTTGGCGTTGATCGGCATCATCCTCGCCGCGCGTGCAAGCCTCGTCAGCGCAGGCAATGTGCACATCGACATCAACCACGATCCCGAGCGGGCCATCGACACCAGCGCCGGCGGCAAGTTGTTGGTCACACTGGCCAACAAAGGGGTGTTTCTTTCCTCCGCCTGCGGCGGCGGCGGTACCTGCGGTCAGTGCAAGGTCAAGATTCTTTCGGGCGGCGGCGACGCGTTGCCGACCGAGATGACTCATCTGAACAAGCGCCAGGTACGCGACGGCTGGCGGCTTGGCTGTCAGGTGGCCGTCAAGCAGGATCTCGAGATCGAGGTTCCGCAGGAATTCCTTGGTGTCAAACGTTGGGAATGTACGGTGGTGTCGAATCACAACGTCGCGACGTTCATCAAAGAGCTGATTCTGGAATTACCCGCAGGTGAGGTGGTCAACTTCCGTGCCGGCGGGTTCGTGCAGCTCGAGTGCCCGCCTCACGACTTGAGCTACGCCGACTTCGAGATCGAACCGGAATATCGCGGTGATTGGGAGAAGTTCGGCTTTTTCAAATTGCACTCGAAGTCCGACGAAATGGTGACCCGCGCGTACTCGATGGCCAATTACCCGGACGAACGTGGCATTCTCAAATTCAATATTCGGATTGCCACGCCGCCGCCGCGGACGGAGGGTCTACCACCCGGGAAGATGACGAGTTGGGCGTTCAGTCTGAAGCCCGGCGACAAAGTCATGGCTTACGGCCCGTTCGGCGAGTTTTTCGCGAAGGACACCAAAGCAGAAATGGTGTTCATCGGTGGCGGTGCCGGCATGGCGCCGATGCGCTCGCACATTTTCGATCAGCTGAAGCGTATTCGTACCGATCGCCAAATTTCGTTCTGGTATGGCGCACGTTCGTCGCGCGAATCCTTCTACGACGACGAATTTGACCAGCTGCAAAGCGAAAACCCGAACTTCAAGTGGTATCTGGCATTGTCCGAGCCGCAGCCCGAGGACAACTGGACCGGGTACACCGGATTTATTCACAACGTCGTGTTCGAGAACTATCTGAAAGATCATCCTGCGCCGGAAGATTGTGAGTACTACCTGTGCGGCCCGCCGATGATGAACTCGGCGGTGCTGAAGATGCTCGCGGACCTGGGTGTCGAGCGCGACAACATCCGCCTCGACGACTTTGGTGTCTGAAAAAAAGTGAATCAACCTGTGAACGAGGGCCGGGCAACCGGCCCTTTGTTTTTGGGGTCTGTTGGAAAGACTCTCACGTGGATCATGGTTGCGCTTTTGCTGCTGGGTTGGGCTGCACTCGCCGCGTGGCAATACACGCACGAGCCGCAGATTCATGACCTCAACGGTTTTACGATGGGTTCGACTTGGAGTGCGCGCGTCGTCGGCCCGCGCCGGATCGATGTAGTCGCAATACGCGCCGGTATCGAAGCCGAACTGGGCGAGCTCGATCGACAGCTCAGCGGTTATCGCGACACCGCCGAACTATCAAAACTGAATGCAGCGCCGATCGGCGAGTGGCGTCCGCTGCCTAAGCATCTTCGTGCCGTGATCGAATTCGGCCGCCAGCTGCACGAAGATTCGGGCGGCGCCTTCGATCTGACGGTCAAGCCGCTCGTGAACCTCTGGGGATTCGGTGTGGCCGAGCCTCGCCTGGAGCTGCCGAGCGAAACCGAAATTGCAGCTGCACGGGCGCGGCTCGGCAACGACAGGCTCGAGTTGTCCGCTGATGGTTCGAAGATCCGTCGCCTTGCCGATGTGACGATCGACGTCGATGCCATTGCGCCGGGTTATGCCGCTGACGTGATCGCGGCGTGGCTCGACGACCGCGGATTGCCGGATCACCTGGTTGAAATCGGCGGGGAGTTGCGCGCCGATGGCCACCGACCCGATGGCACCGCGTGGCGGGTCGGCATCGAGCGGCCGATCATGGCGAGAGGCGACATCGAGCAGGTGATTGCCGTAAGTGGCCAAGCGATCGCGACGTCCGGCGACTATCGCGATTTCTTCGAGATTGCCGGGCAGCGTTACTCGCACACCCTCGATCCCGCCACCGGACGTCCCGTGCGTCATGATCTTGCGTCCGTGACAGTGGCTGCGCGGACGGGCCTTGCGGCGGACGGATACGCAACCACACTGATGGTGCTGGGCCCGGATCGAGGCATGTCCTGGGCCGACGAGCGTAGCGTTGGCGTCTACATGATTCTGCGCGATGCGAACGGTACATTGCACGAGCGCTACAATGCGGCATTCGCACCGCTGCTCGTGGCGAACTAACCAAGGAGGTCCAATGGCAACCATCCTGCTCACCATCGTGATTGCGCTGCTGGTGTTCGCCGCAATGTCCGTCGGAATCATCTTCGGACGCCCACCGATCAAAGGCGGTTCCTGCGGCGGCATGAGCGCATTGGCCGGCGGCGATGGCACGTGCCAGGTCTGCGGCGGTGACTCGGCCAAGTGTCCGGAGACCGACAGCAAAGACGCCAAGAGCGGCGCCGGCAAGCCCGCGATCTTCGATCCGAATAATCCGGGCTGACGCGGGGCGCCCCAGGCTTTCGCTGACACACCGCCACGGCGCTTCAGAAGCGGCCGGTGATGTAGCCTTCCAGCTGCTCGATGACGAACTCTTTCTCCGAGATCAGCGCCTTCACGAGATCGCCGATCGATACGATCCCGACGACCCGCGCGCCTTCCATCACCGGGAGGTGCCGGACGCGATTGTTGGTCATCAGCACCATGCACTGCTCGAGGGATTGCTCAGGACGGACCCAAACAACCTCGCGCAGCATGATCTCGCCGACCGACGTTTCCCGCTCGGTCTTGTTCTCGAGGACGACGTTGCGAGCGACGTCGCGCTCCGACACGATGCCGATGAGCTCTGGCCCATCCATCACCAGCACTGCCCCGATGTTGTGCTTGATGAACTGGTTCACCACGTCGAAGACGCTGGTGTTGGAACGCACGCTATTGACGACCGTGCCCTTGCGCTGCAATAGATCTCGAACCGTCGTGTACATTTCCACCCCCCAGCGTAATGCCGGTGCCAGTCTCGCACTCGCGTCTGCGCGACTCAAGGTGGCGCCGCCACTTCCAGCCCGGGTGGAATCTGTATCGAATGCACGTCAGTTTTCGCCAAAGCTGTTGGTGAACACCATCTTCTGCAATGGTTTACGCGTGATCGGCCCGTGGCCGCCGGCGACCGCGTAGCCGATCGGCACATGTGCGCAGGTGTACCAGCCTTCCGGTAGCTGCAGCAGTGCACGCACTTTCGGTTCTTCGAGACACAACAGGGTCGTCAGCACGCAGCCGAGACCTTCATTGCGGCACGCGAGCAGCAGGTTCTGCACGGCCGGATATACGGAGCCCCCGCCGACCACCGATGGCCGCGGCTGATCTTTATCGGTAATCGTCATGATGCCGGGGTTGAAGCAGAACACCGCGATCACCGGCACCGCGTGCATATGTTGTGCGAGGTGGTCGCCGGCGGCGAGTGCCCGTTCGGATTTGTGCTGTTCGGCTGCCGGCATCGACGCCATTTTTTTGCGATAGGTGGGGACGTAGGCGTCCCAATAGGGTCGATACAGGTCTTCGAGAATCTGCTTCTTGGCGGGATCTCGAACCGCGACGAGCCGCCACGGTTGCATGTTGCCGCCGGTGGGCGCCCAGGTCGCGGCCGTAAATATCCGCTCCAGAACATCCTCCGGGATCGGGTCCGGCCGCAAGCGGCGAACAGCGCGCAGCGTACTCATCGCTTCATACAGTTCCATCGCATGACCTCCGCAGGAACAAACGAAAAAAAAGGCGCGTCCGGAGGGCGCGCCTTTCGAATCGACGAGACCTGTTGTCAGGTCCCCAACAAACCAATCAAGCCGCGTTGTAGCCGAGGATCGCCTTGGTCTCGAGGAACTCTTCGAGGCCCCACTCGGAAAACTCGCGGCCGTTGCCGGACTGTTTATAACCACCGAACGGCGCAGCCGGGTCGACACCGGCACCGTTCACGTGGATGTTGCCGGCGCGGATCTGGCGCGCTACGTTGCGGGCGCGTTCGATACTGGCGGATTGCACATAGCCGGACAAGCCATACAGCGTATCGTTGGCAATGCGGATTGCGTCGGCGTCATCTTTGTAGCCGATGATAGACAGCACCGGTCCAAAAATCTCTTCGCGCGCAATTGTCATGTCGTTGGTGACATGCGAGAACACCGTTGGTTTCACGAAGTAGCCGTGGTTCAACCCGTCCGGCAGGCCTTCACCGCCGCATTCGAGCTTCGCACCCTCGTCGATGCCTTTTTTGATCAGGCCCTGGATTTTGTTCCACTGGACCTTCGAGATCACCGGACCCGCTGTTGTATCGGCCTTCGCCGGATCGCCCACTTTGGCGGCCATTGCAGTGGCCTTGGCAATTGCCGCGGCTTCGTCCATCCGCTTCAGCGGCACCAGCATCCGCGTCGGTGCGTTGCATGACTGGCCGCTGTTCATCACGCAGCTACCCATGCCCTGGGCGACGGCTTTCGGGAAGTCAGCATCGTCGAGCAGGATGTTGGCCGATTTGCCCCCGAGTTCCTGGGTGACACGCTTGACGGTCGGTGCAGCATTCTGCGCGACCGAAATTCCGGCGCGAGTGGAACCCGTGAACGACACCATGTCGACATCCGGGTGCGACGACAACGCAACCCCTACGCCCGGGCCGTCACCGTTGACGAGGTTGAACACGCCCGGCGGCACGCCGGCCTCATGCATCACTTCGGCGAAGATGATCGCGTTCAGCGGTGCAATCTCGGTGGGCTTCAAGATCATCGTGCAACCCGCGGCAATTGCCGGGGCGACCTTTGCCGCGATCTGGTTCAACGGCCAGTTCCATGGGGTGATCAATGCGCAGACGCCGATGGCCTCGTGCACGATGCGATTGCGGCCCTTGTCCTTCTCCCACTCGAACGTCTTCATCGCGTTAAGCGTGTACGCGAAGTGACCGAGGCCCGCGGGTGCCTGCGCCATATTGGCAAGCGACAACGGCGCGCCCATTTCCTGGGATACGGTGGTTGCGATTTCCGGCATACGCTTCTGGTAAGCGGCAATGATCTTCTCGATCAACGTCGCGCGTTCGGCAACTGTCGTTTTCGAGAAGGTTACAAAGGCTTTTTTGGCGGCCGCGACCGCGTTGTTGACATCGTCCTGGTCACCGAGCGTGATCGTACCGATCACTTCTTCGTTGGCCGGATTGAGGACTTCGAGTGTCTTCTTGCTGTGCGGGGTGACCCACTTTCCGTCGATATAAAAGTTGCGCTCGTTTTTCATGCTGGCTCCCAATTTCTAGCCCATCTGCGTGGGCGGTTCGTGACGTGGCCCTCCAGGCTTGAAAAAACCCGGGTGATGCGCCGCGTGCGGAAAGCGCATTCTGTCCCAACTTCGCACCGCCTGCCACAGAGATTGTTTTCAACGCGAGCCGATTTGCCGGAGCACTTCGTGCGGCGGCGGATTGAGCCGTCCGGCGCTGGCAAACGCGTTGCCGGCATCATAGAGACCGGCGCTACCGTGATCGCCGCCGCATCACGTCATGCAACCGTCACAACCGCCGTCTACGGTTGGAAACGCCATCCGTTTTTGCTCCGATTCAAATGGGTTACCGGGAACTCCTCAAAAAGTACATCCGCTTTGTCGAAGCGCAAGCGGGTGACCACTTCATTGACTCGATTGTGTACATGGCGCAACCGCCGTTCTCCGATCGGGAGCTGGGCGAGTTGAGAGCGTTGGCGGCCGACATGGGGCGAACGTCGAGCGACGCAATCGAATGCACGGGAATGCCCTCCTTCAACTATCGATTGCGGTTGCTCTCCATATGCTATCGGCTCTCACCCCAACAAGTCGCCGAACTGGGCGGGGTCGATGCGCCGACGGTGCGCCGGTGGCGCTCCGATCCCCGTTCGAGCCGGTTCGTCGAAATGCAGGCTGGCGACTTTGCGCGGTTCGAGCACGCGCTGTTCGAATGGTTGGCGCGCGGCACGGTGCCTGTTTCGAGCGAGATGTCTTAATGGGGTCGTCCGTGTTTGTCTTTACAGAGCCCGCTCGCGCGCTGCACGCAATGACGCTAGATGCTTCGATAATCATTCGCAGATTCCTTCAATTGCGAAGGTCTGGTAGCGTGTGTCCGGGGAGCCGATACTAATAATGGACTGCATCAGAAATGACTACGCAAGGCCGCTCGGATTTTCCAAAAGACCCTGTGATCTGGTGGCGGACGTCGCACGAACGCGATATCGATTCATTCGTGCGTTCGAAGGGACGAAAACCCGAATCGCTGCTGGAGCTGTCGAGCTGGCTCAAACCGGCACCGATTCGGACCGAACGTCCCCAGCAATAGACCGCTTTCGTATCCGTTGTGACCGCGGCCGAACGTCGATGACCGCAGGACGCTGTGCCTGAGAGAACGTACAGCGTGCTGTTTCTTTGCACCGGGAATTCCGCGCGCAGCATCATCGCCGAGTGCGTGCTCAACCGACTCGGCAACGGCAGATTCAAGGCTTTCAGCGCCGGCAGCTTTCCGAGAGGCGAGGTGCATCCCCACGCGCTGGCGCTGTTGCGCCGACAGGACTTCGACACCACTCACCTGCGTTCAAAGAGCTGGGATGAGTTCGCCGGTGCCGATGCGCCCGCATTGGATTTCGTGTTCACCGTTTGCGACAACGCGGCGAATGAAATTTGCCCCGTCTGGCCCGGTCAGCCGATGACCGCGCATTGGGGCGTTCCCGATCCCGCGGCCGCTGTGGGCAGCGAAGCGCAGAAGCACCTGGCGTTTGCGGACACGTTGCGGATGCTGACGAACCGCATCGGCATCTTCGTCAGTCTTCCCTTCGCGTCTATCGATCGATTGAGTTTGCGCCGCCAACTCAACGACATCGGCATGATCGAAGACGGAGCAGACCAAGTAGCGCAACCCGCGTGAGCGCGACCCCAGATGCTATCGCCACCGAAGCGACCGTCACTCCGATGGGATCGTTCGAACGCTATCTGACGGTATGGGTGTTCCTCTGCATCGTCGCCGGTATCGCGTTAGGCCACTGGATCCCGGCGCCATTCGAATATCTGGGTCGGCTCGAGATCGCGAAGGTTAATCTGCCGATCGCCGTGCTGATCTGGCTGATGATCATTCCGATGTTGCTGAAGATCGACTTCGGTGCGTTGGCACAAGTGAGCGAACACTGGCGCGGCATCGGTGTCACGTTGTTCGTGAACTGGGCCGTGAAACCATTCTCGATGGCGCTGCTCGGCTGGTTCTTCATTCGCGGTGTGTTTGCACCGTGGCTGCCGGCGGAGCAACTCGATTCGTACATCGCCGGGCTGATCCTGCTGGCCGCCGCGCCGTGTACCGCGATGGTGTTCGTGTGGAGCAATCTCTGTCGCGGCGAGCCGCACTTCACGTTGTCGCAGGTTGCGCTGAACGACGCAATCATGGTGGTCGCGTTTGCGCCGCTCGTCGGTGTGTTGCTGGGCTTGTCGTCAATCGTCGTGCCGTGGCAGACGCTGCTGCTGTCGGTGACTCTGTACATCGTGATTCCGGTCGCGATCGCGCAACTCTGGCGCCGGCGATTGCTGGCGCGCGGCGGTGCGCAGGCGTTAGCTGGCACGCTGAAGGTTCTGCAGCCGATGTCGTTGGTTGCGTTGCTTACGACCCTGGTGCTGCTGTTCAGTTTCCAAGGCTCACAGATCATTGCGCAGCCGCTGGTGATCGCGCTGCTCGCGGTGCCGATCACGATCCAGGTCTACTTCAACTCGGGGCTCGCATATCTGCTGAATCGGCGCCTCGGTGTCGCCCACTGTGTCGCGGGCCCGTCGGCGTTGATCGGCGCGAGCAACTTCTTCGAACTGGCCGTCGCGGCGGCGGTGAGCATCTTTGGCCTGCAATCCGGAGCGGCGCTGGCCACCGTCGTCGGCGTATTGATTGAAGTTCCGGTGATGTTGTCCGTCGTGAAAATCGTCAATGCCAGCAAGCGATGGTACGAGGCCGGCGCGGTCCGAACGGAAGCTTGAAAATGCGCCCCAATGCCGACATGCGAGGGGGGATCGGAGGAGTCGGCATCGGGGCGCAAGGGCCGTCATTCGACGGTGCAACCACTCTACTGTCCGAACCCTACGATATCGTGACAGGTCGATGACCATTCGATGTCATCGTCCGGATGACGGTCGCATTTCCCTCTCTAGAATTTCCACGATTCGTTCTGCCGCATGTCCATCCCAGAGCGGCGGAGTCGCACCCTGTTTGTAGCGGTTCCCCAGAATTGCGTCGATCTCGAACAAGTAGTCCGATATTCGATCCGTTGCGACCCGGTTCAGTTCCTCCGGCATACCGGGATCGAAGCTGCGCAGACCGGCTTCTACGTGCGCGATGCTGATGTGATGCACCCGGGCCACCTGTCCGCACGCGATGGTGGAATTGACGTCGCCCACGACCAGCACCAGATCGGGACGTTCTCGAAGCGCCACGCTCTCGAGGGCGTCACTACCCCTCTGGCGGGCTCATATCGCGTATAGACAATCAGCCCGGTCAAGCAAAGCACGTCGTGTTCTGCGACATGACGCAGGCCGCTCCCTTGAAATTCTTCTCCTTTGCCATTTCTAGAATGTGACAACTGCTAGCCATAGTCGGCTCTCGAGTTGCTATCGAATGGTGTGGTGAGTGTGCACTTTGCGTCGAGATTGACGGCCTCGCACCTGTACATCAGCAGGTATTGGAACAGGTCGGCGCTTGCCGCCCCATACGCGGGGTCAACGCGCTGGTAGTAATCGAGGAATGCGGGGGCGTAGTGACGCGTGCTGAAGTAGACGATGCCCTCATCGTCGTAGGGCCTGAACTCCCAACCCGGATTCAATGCCGCGATGTTCTCGATGATCGCTGGAGGCAGTGCCTTGGTAGGTAACGTCTGATGAATGATCCGGGGAATCTTCGCTTTGTCTGATATCGGAAACGTCGCATTCGCCTCACCGGCGTTAATTGCAACTTTTCGGAAGGCGCGCAGCGGAATCCCGTGTGCTGGCGGATCGTCGTTGATCATCGGTAGTCGGCCACAATCTCGGTCATTCAGTATTGGCGGCCGAGCGGCCGCGCCAATGGTTCGCCGAAGAAAACGCCTTGCCCCGGCATCGCCACGCTTTTCCAGTACGCTTCGATGAGCGGCGCGCCCGATGCATAGCTTCGCACCAGAATGTCGGGATCCGGAAATTTGCCGGGATCGAACAAGGTTCCACCACTGTACCGTAGCTGCCGGTAGCGCCCGCATGGATCCACGCGAGCGCCGTCATCGGTTTGTCCTGGTCGAATATGCCGCCCCAGGACGTAACGTGGTCGGCGATCGCGCCGGGCAGAAAGCGCAACGTTTCGATGCCGCTCACGCGCGTGGCGCCCGTGAAATAGAACATCACGTTCGATGCGCCCGTGGGAAACGTCGAACCGAGCACCGGCTTCACACGACGCGGCGGTGAGTCGATCAAGCGTTGGAACGCCGCGCCGCATATGTGCCGGTTTCTGTCTCCAGTCGTAACGAGATAGGCATCCACGCGGCTTTGATCGGGCAGCGACGCCGACACACCGCGGTCGATCAGCGCCTTCGTGTCGGCTACGGTACTCGCGGCGACCAGTATCGCGGGGCGTATGCGCAGGTCGGTATGAGGTGCCGTGCTCGAGGATGGTCGTCTGCTGCCCGGCTATGTCACTGCCGCCCAACTCGGCGACACGCTCGGCATCTGATCAGTCGGGTTCGGCGGTGAAGAATAGGCGGCGAAGAGGGTCGCGTGTTTGCTGTCGGCGTCTGCTGCCGCTAACGCCTGAAATGACGCAAGATGAAACAGGTCACGCACGCGGTCAGCGCGCACACGAACAAGATGATTACCCAGAACCCGTATGCGTTGGTTGCAAAGGGAATGCCGCCAACGTTCATTCCAAACAGCCCCCCAACGACGTTGAACGGTAGCAGCAGGACCGTGACGAATGTGAGCACGAACAGGCTGCGGTTGGTCTGTTCGGTCGCCATGGCCGCAAGCTCCTCCTGAATCAATTTCGCGCGCTCCACGAGCGCGGTACAGTCCGCAACGACGGCCGTGAATTCTTCCGCCGACTGACGCAGCGCCGCCAGATCGAATTCCGATATCCAGGTGGGCGGTCTGCTCAACAGGCGAAATAACGCAGCCGGTTCCGGTGCGAGCAGTCGTTCCAGGCGCACGAGCAGGCGACGCAATGCGGACAGCTCGACGCGGTGACCCGCGATGCGGCTGACGAGCACGCTGTCTTCGATCTTATCCACCTGGTCGCCGGATCTGCGGACGACGTCGACCAGCACGTCTGCCTGGTTCTGCAGCAGGCGCGCGAGCAACTGGACCGGCGAGCCGCAAATCAAACCGGCCTTCACCGACTCGCGCAAACGGTCGATCGATCGCAGCGGCTTCAGCCGTGCACTGATCATTACGCCCGGTCGAACGGCCAATGTCGTGGTCGAAACGGCGGAGCTTTCATAGTGAAAGTCGAACAGCACATCGTTGATCACGGCGACCAGTGCATCACCGTCCTGCTCCACGCGCGTGGCGTTGCTGTGCGCGCGCAAGCCTTCATAGAACGCGTTCGGTAGACCGCCGAAGCTTCGCAACCAGCGCTCAGTGGACGAGTTGGCCAGCGAGAAGTGCAGCCAGAAAAACGTCCCATCGGATCGTGTTGAGCCGAGTTCTTGCGCGATGTCATCCGAGTTGATCGCGCTGGCGCGTTCACCGGGTCGAAATACGTATCCGCATATCATTCCGTTGCGATCGGAACCGTATTCGCTCGACCCAAGTTTTTCGAGATTGTCCACGATCAGAGAAATACGCCTGGTTTGGCTTCGTGTCCCGGCCGTCCGGGCAGACGATACCACGGTATGTACAGCGTGCTGCGCCCGGTGTTGCCAACAGTTCTGTCGAGGGCTGAGAGTTCTCGGCGCGACACCTCGAGTCCACGACTGCAACCTCACTGTCATAGCGCAGTCACCGCGTCGTCATGGTCGCTGAATATTCTGGCCGTGAGGAGCGACGCGCTGGCGGTAGCGCGCTCACGTGGACTTTGCCGCATCACATAGCAGGATCTCGTGAAATGTGGATCAGGACTTGCGCTATCGGGATGCTCGCACTACTTGCCGCCGTAGCAGGCACCCGATTCGTACATGCCGATTCGAAAGACAGCTACACGGGCAGCGACGAACGCGACGACCGCGGCGATGGGGCTTACGAAGGCAGTGGGGGCGAAAGGCGCGATGCCGTCGTTCAACTCGGCGCGCGACCGCTGTACCTGATTGACGACATGGACGACGGCCCGCTCAAGGAGCGCATGCAGAGCTGCAAGCAAGGGCCGTTTTATCGCACCGACTTTTCGATCGGCCACCGCGGCGCCGCGTTGCAGTTTCCCGAGCACACCCGCGAGTCATATCGCAGTGGCGCGCGGCAAGGCGCCGGGATCGTCGAATGCGACACCACGTTTACGTCGGACGGCGAACTGGTTTGCCGCCATTCCGAGTGTGACCTGCACACCACGACGAACATCGTCAACACACCGCTCAATGCGATGTGTAGCACGCCGTGGAGCGGACCGGGCTCGTCGCCGAAGTGCTGCACCAGCGACATCACGCTCGACCAGTTCAGAACGCTGACCGGCAAGATGGACGCGAGCAATCCGGCCGCAACTACCGCCGAGGGTTATCTTGGCGGTACCGCCGGCGGGCGAACTGATCTGCACACCGGTCGCGGCAACTTGGTGACGCTGCGGGAAAGCATCGAACTCAACGAAAAGATGGGCGTCAAGCACACACCGGAACTGAAGGGTGGCGATGCGACGCGCATCAAGCGGGTCTTCGGCAGCCAGGAAGCCTATGCGCAGAAGCTGATCGACACGCTCGTTGCCGAGGGTGTCAACCCGAACAACGTCTGGCTGCAGTCGTTTGATCTGAACGATGTGCGGTATTGGATCAAACACGCGCCGGCGTTCGGCAAACAGGCGGTGTATCTCGACGACATCGATCCGACCGTGACACCGGCGATTCCGCGGCTCACGGAGGGCGAGCTGCAGGATCTGAAGAAGCAAGGCGTTCGAATTTTCGCACCGCCCATGTGGGCGCTGCTCGCGGTCGACGGCAACGGCAACGTGGTGCGGTCGCGGTACGCGCTCGATATCAAGCACGCCGGCCTCGACATCATCACGTGGACGTTTGAGCGTGCCGATCTGCGCAAGGGTGCGGCGAAGGCGGGCTGGTACTACCAGTTCGATCCGACCAGCGAGGCGATCAGGAAGGATGGCGACATGTACGAGGCGCTCGACGTGTTGGCACGCAAGGTCGGAGTCCTGGGTGTCTTCTCCGACTGGCCCGCGACGGTGACCTATTATGCGAACTGCATGGGCTTGAAGTAGCTATTGCCGAGGCGCGCCCCGGTCACGTTCTGCGATCCGGATACGGGATGCAGGCCAGGCGCCGGGGCGTGCGCGGCCGCTGCGCCCCTGTGGACGTGTTGGTGTTGCGCTGTTCAGGTCTTGCGCGTGTCGGTCAGCTGCGATGTGTGGCTCAGCACCTGCCGCTCACGGTCATCGATGCTGACGTGGCGAACGTCTTTACCCTGGACCATATAGATTAGATATTCGGCGATGTTTTTCGCGTGATCGCCGGCGCGCTCCAGTGCGCGCGCGGCCCACACCAGATGCAGCGCCCAGGCGATTGTGTCTGGCGCCCCGGTCATCTGCACCGTCAGCTGCCGCATGACTGTCTGATATTCGAGGTCAGCGGCGATATCGGCCCGCTCGACTTCGAGCGCAATGTTGACGTCCATGTGCGCAAATGCGCTGAGCGCCTGGTGCACCATTTCGCGCACCAGGTTGCCGAGGTGCTGCAGCTTCAACACGGGTTGCTGCCGAGGGGTCTCGGTCATTTTGATCGCCATACGCGCGACACCTTTCGCTGAATCGCCAATCCGTTCGATGTCCGTGACCGTTTTGATGACAGCGAAGACGAGCCGCAGATCGCCGGCAGCCGGCTGACGACGCGCCAGGATCCGGCCGCATTCCTCGTCGAGATACACTTCGAGCGCATTGACGTGCAGATCTCCGCCGATCACCGCACGCGCCATATTGGCATTGCCGGTTTCGAGTGCGGTTACCGCATCGGCGATCTGCTGCTCGACGACGCTGCCCATCGCAAGCACTCGGCTGCGCAGGTTCTCCAGATCCTGATTGAACTGGCTCGAGAAGTGTTGGGTGAAATCGTCGCGTTGCCCTGCCATGACCATTGACCTCGATAAACGGCGTTAGCCGTAGCGCCCGGTGATGTAATCCTCGGTGCGTTTCTGTTTCGGGTTGGTGAAAAACTCGTCGGCGTTGTTGAACTCGATGAGCTCACCCAGATACATGAACGCCGTGTAGTCGGAAACGCGTGCCGCCTGCTGCATGTTGTGCGTCACGATCAGTATCGTGACGCGATTGCGCAGTTCGGCGATCAGCTCCTCGATGCTTGCGGTCGCGATCGGGTCCAACGCCGACGTTGGCTCGTCGAACAGCAGGATCTCCGGTTCGATCGCCAGCGCCCGGGCAATACATAGCCGTTGCTGTTGGCCACCGGACAGGTTGTACGCCTGGTCCTGCAGGCGATCTTTGACCTCACCCCAGAGCGCCGCATCGGTCAACGCGCGCTCGACCTGTTCGTCGATGACGCCGCTGCGTTTGACGCCGCGTACGCGCAGTCCGTAGGCAACGTTTTCGTAAATCGATTTCGGAAACGGATTCGGTTTCTGAAACACCATCGACATGCGCATCCGCATCTCGATCGGATCGACATCCTTCCCGAGCACATTGACGCCGTCCGGATAGATGATGATCTCGCCGTGATAACGATTGCCCGGATACAGATCGTGCATGCGGTTGAAACAGCGCAGCAG
>Ga0209254_10002101_pt1 | contig 18075 bp, 19 predicted proteins | sample FrelakmetDIP11DI_FD_187148 | JGI IMG/M metagenome (GOLD analysis project Ga0209254, IMG submission 187148) | Freshwater lake sediment microbial communities from the University of Notre Dame, USA, for methane emissions studies - DIP11 DI (SPAdes)... | ecosystem: Environmental > Aquatic >...
CTCGGACACCGCGAGGTGGGCCGACATGCGATCGACTACGCCGGCGAGGGCCGCGGCGACGGATGCTTCGGCCTTGGTAGCGAGGCCGTCGGCCAGCGTGCCGGCGATCTTGGCGGTCCAGCTCGTGCCCATGGTCGGGCCGCCGAAGGCCGCGACCGGGCGCTTCGTGATCCCGGCGAGCAGGCCGTCGGAGCAGCCGGCGAGCAGGGCGCCCGCGCCCAGGGCGGCGAGGACGGTGCGGCGGCGGGGGGAGATCAGGGTGTCCATGGCATTTTCCTCAATCAGGTCCCCGGTCCGCCTGCGAGGCGGATGGACGCTTCGAAGCGCCCCTCCCCGTGGCGGATCAGGTGGTAGGCGAGGTCGCGCATCGACACGATGCCGTGGATGTGCGGGCCGTCCATCACGATGAGGTGGCGGAAGCGGTGCACGTACATCAGGGCGAGCGCGGCCTCGAGCGTGGTGCCCGGCGTCACGGCCTGGACGTCGCGGGTCATCACCATCGACAGCGGCGTCCTCTTCGGGTCGAGCCCCGCCCGAACCACGCGCATCATCACGTCGCGCTCGGTGAAGATGCCGCCGAGGAGCTGGTCCTCGGTGCTCACCACGAGGGCGCCGATCTCGAGCTGGCCCATCTTCTCCACGGCCTCGTGCACGGTGGCGGAGGCGGGAATGACGTGCATCCCGTCGGCTCCCCGGTCGCCCAGGGCATCGAGCACGCTGGCAATCGTCATCTCGTTCTCCTCGCCCTCACGACCCGAAGTCGTCGAGCATGATGTTCTCGCGCTCCACGCCCAGGTCCAGCAGCATGGCGATCACGGCGTTGTTCATCGGCCCCGGGCCGCACATGTAGTACTCGATGTCCTCGGGGGCGGGGTGGTTCTTCAGGTACTCGTCGCGCAGCACGTTGTGGATGAAGCCGGTGTAGCCCTTCCAGTCGTCCTCGGGAAGGGGCTCGGAGAGCGCGAGGTGCCACGTGAAGTTGGGGTTGGCCTTCGCGATGGCGTCGAACTCGTCCTGGTAGAAGGCTTCCTTGAGGCTCCTCGCGCCGTACCAGTAGGTGGCCTTGCGCTTCGTGTGCAGGCGGTGGAACTGGTCGAAGATGTGCGAGCGCATCGGGGCCATGCCGGCGCCGCCGCCGATGAAGCACATCTCGGCATTGGTGTCGCGCGCGAAGAACTCGCCGAAGGGCCCCGAGACCGTCACCTCGTCGCCCTCCTTCAGGTTGAAGATCCACGAGCTCATGATGCCCGGCGGGATCTCCAGCTTGTACCCCGGCGGGAAGGCGATGCGGATGGTGAAGAGGAGGAGGCCCTTCTCGCTGGGGTAGTTGGCCATCGAGTAGGCGCGGGTCACCGTCTCGCTGCAGCCGCTCTTGAAACGCCAGAGGTCGAACTTGTCCCAGTCCTCGCGGTAGGGCGCCTCGATGGCGAAGTCCTTGAACGACACCTGGTGCGGCGGGCATTCGATCTGCACGTAGCCGCCGGCGCGGAAGGGCACGTCCTCGCCTTCGGGAAGGGCGAGCTTGAGTTCCTTGATGAAGGTGGCGACGTTGTGGTTGGAGACGACCTTGCACGTCCACTTGCGCACGTCGAAGATCTCGGGGGCGATCTCGATCTTCATGTCGCCCTTCACCTTCACCTGGCAGGCGAGACGGCAGCCGCGCTTGGCCTCGCCGCGGGAGATGTAGCCTTCCTCGGTGGGCAGGAGTTCCCCGCCGCCTTCCTTCACGACCACTTCGCACACGCCGCAGGCGCCCTTGCCGCCGCACGCGGAGGGAATGAAGATGCCGCTCTCCGCGAGCTTGTTGAGGAGCGTGCCACCGGCGGCGACGTGCAGGGCCTTGGCCGGGTCGTCGTTCACGAGGATCGTCACGTGGCCCGTGGCCACGAGCTTCGCGCGCGCGGCCATGAGGATGCCCACGAGGGCGAGCACCACGCCCGTGAACATGAAGACGCCGAGGACGATTTCGGTCATGGCGGCGGCCTAGAGCTGGATCCCGGAGAAGACCATGAAGGCGAGCGACATGAGGCCCGCCGTCACGAAGGTGATGCCCAGGCCCTTGAGGCCGGCGGGCGAGTTGGAATACGCGAGCTTCTCGCGCACGGCCGCCATGGCGACGATGGCGATGGCCCAGCCCAGGCCCGAGCCGATGCCGTAGACGACGCTCTCGGCGAAGCCGTAATCGCGCTCCTGCATGAAGAGGCTGCCGGCGAGGATCACGCAATTGACGGCGATGAGGGGCAGGAACACGCCCAGGGTGGAGTAGAGCGCGGGGGCGAATTTCTCGACGGCCATCTCCACCACCTGCGTGGCGGCGGCCACCGTGCCGATGAAGAGGATGAAGGCGAGGAAGGTGAGGTCGGACTTGGCGAGGGCCGGGGAGATCCAGCCGAGGGCGCCTTCCTTGAGCAGGTAAACGAGGATCAGGTTGTTGAGCGGGACGGTGAGCACCTGCACGAACACGACCGCGACGCCCAGGCCGAGGGCGGTCTCCACCTTCTTCGAGCAGGCGAGGAACGAGCACATGCCCAGGAAGAACGCGAGGGCCATGTTCTCGAGGAAGATGGCCTTGATGGCGAGGTTGAGGAAGTGTTCCATGGCGTCGGGTCGGTGGCGGGCGGCTTTCAGCTTGCGGCGGGCAGCTCGCGGCGGGCTAGTCCTTTTCCTGGAGTTCGGGCCTGAGGGTGCGCAGGAGCCAGATCAGACCGGCGATGATGAAAAGGCCGGACGGCGCGAGCAGCATGAGGCCGTTGGGCACGTACCAGCCGCCGTCGTTGACGAGCGGCAGGATGGTGTAGCCGAACACCTTGCCGGCGCCGAGGAGCTCGCGGATGAAGGCGGTGATCATGAGCACGAGGCCGTAGCCCAGGCCGTTGCCGATGCCGTCCAGGGCCGAGGCGAGGGGCGGGTTCTGCATGGCGTAGCCTTCCGCGCGGCCCATCACGATGCAGTTGGTGATGATGAGGCCCACGAAGACGGAGAGCTCCAGGGAGAGCTCGTAGAGCGTCGCCTTGAGGATCTGGTCGAACACGATGACGAGCGAGGCGATGATCGACAGCTGCACGATGATGCGGATGGAGCCCGGCGTGTGGTTGCGCACGAGGCTCACCGCCACGTTCGCGAGCATCGTCACCAGCAGCACGCCCAGCGTCATCACGAGCGCCTTGTCCATGCGCGTGGTGATCGCGAGCGCCGAGCAGATGCCCAGCACCTGCACCCCGATCGGGTTGTTGCCCAGGATCGGGCCGAGCAGCGCCTCCCTCTCGCGCTTGCCGAAGAGGCTCACAGGGCGGCCCCCTTTCCGTAGCGCTTGAGGAACTTGCCGTACCCGAAGTCCGAGAGCCAGAACTGCGTGAGGCGCGTGATGGCATTGCTCGTGATCGTGGCGCCCGACATGCCGTCCACGCGCAGCGGATCCTTGTCCGGCGGGCCGGCGGCGCCCTTGATGACCGCGATCTTCGGCAGCCCCTCGCCGTCGTAGGCGTGACGTCCGACCCAGAGGGCCTGCCATTGCGGGCTGCCGATCTCGCCGCCCAGGCCCGGGGTTTCCTTCTGGTCGTAGTAGGTGAGGCCGCGGATGGTCTTGCCGTCCTTGTCGATGGCCATGAAGCCGTAGACGGTGCCCCACATGCCCAGGCCTTCGATGGCGATCACCACCTGGTCGACCGCGCCGTCCTTCATGACGAAGTACGCGACGGCGAGGTCGGGCAGCCGGCCGATGCCCGCGTTGTTGGCCAGCGCGGCACGACTGGTGCCTGGATCATTGCGGGCGGCACGCTGGTCGTAGGACCTCGCGTCGCGCTTGTCCTCCGGCACCAGCTCGCCGGTGGAAAGATCCACGAGGCGGGCCTTCACGTCCTTTGCGAAGAAGGCCTCGACCAACTTCGCGTCCACCTTGTCCGTCGGTTTCACGAGCCCGGCGGCGAGGAGGACGTTCTTCTCCATGTAGAGTCGCGCGTTGGCCTTCTGCGCCGGCTGCAGCAGGACGGCCGCCACGGAGACGACGAGGGCGCACGCGACGCACACGGCCGCCGCGAAGAGGATCACGTAGCGGGGCGACTCACGGTCCGCCATGCGTGACTCCCCGCGCCGCGCGGCGCTTGATGTTGGCCTTGACGATCGGGTAGTCGATGAGCGGCGCCAGGACATTCATGAACAGGATCACGAGCATCATGCACTCGGGGTAGGCCGGGTTCACCACGCGGACGAACACGACGAGGGCGCCGATCCCGATGCCGTAGATCCACTTGCCCCGCTCGGTGAAGGGCGAGGTGACCGGGTCGGTGGCCATGAACACGGTGCCCAGGGCCCAGCCGCCCAGCACCATGTGCCACCAGAAGGGGATCGCGAACCACGGGTTGGTCTTCGAGCCGATGGCGTTGAGCAGGAGCGACATCGCCACGGTGCCGATCACGACGCCCGTCATCGTCCGCCACGAGCCGATGCGCGTGACGATGAGAATCACCGCGCCGATGAGGCACGCGAGCGCCGAAGTCTCGCCCATCGAGCCGGGTTCGAAGCCGAGGAAGGCGTTCGTCCAGGAGAGCCCCTGCATCGCCTGCGGAAAGCCATCGCCTGCCGCACGAAGGGTGCCCAGGGCCGTCGCGCCGGACCAGCCGTCCACCGCGAGGGCGCCGTCCATGGCCACCCACACCTTGTCGCCCGACATCTCGGCCGGGTACGCGAAGAACAGGAACGCGCGAGCGACGAGGGCGGGGTTCAGGAAATTCATCCCCGTGCCGCCGAACAATTCCTTGCCCACGACCACGCCGAAGCTGATGGCGAGGGCCACCTGCCACAGGGGTGTCGCGGCCGGGAGGATGAGCGGGAAGAGCATCCCCGTCACGAAGAAGCCCTCGTTCACCTCGTGCTTCCTCACGATCGCGAAGATCACCTCCCACGTGCCGCCCGCCGCCATCGTGACGACATACATCGGCAGGAAGTAGAGCGCGCCGTGGAAGAGGCAGGCGAGGATGCTGCGCGGGTCGTAGCCGATGCCGGCGGCGCCGATGATGGCGTGGCGCCAGCCCTCGAGCTTGGCGATCTTCGCCGGGTCCAGCGCGAGGTTCGCCTGCAGCCCCGTATTGTACATCGCCATGAGGATGCACGGCATGAGGGCGATGACGACGATCATCATCATGCGCTTGAGGTCGAGCGCATCGCGGACGTGCGTTGTGCCCTTGGTCACCGAGGGCGGCGTGAAGAGGAAGGTGTCCGTCGCCTCGAAGAGGGGATGGAACTTCGCGAGCGGCTTGCCCGGCGCGAAGTACGCGTGCTCGACCCGGGCGAGGATGTCCTGGAGCTTCGCCATCAGGATTCCTTCTCCAGGCGCGCGAGCATCGTGCGCAGCAGCGGCCCGTAGTCGTTCTTGCCGGGGCAGGCGTAGGTGCACAGGGCGAGGTCTTCCTCGTCCAGTTCCAGGGCGCCCAGCGCCTCCGCGCGCTCGAGGTCGCCGGTGAGGAGGGCGCGCAGCAGGAACGTCGGCATGATGTCGAGCGGCATCAGCTTCTCGTAGCTGCCGATGGGGACCATCGCGCGCTTCGAGCCGTTGGTGGTCGTGGTGAAGGCCCGGGCGGCGCGCGTGAAGGCGCCGATGACCGAGCCCGCAACGGAGTGCTTCTGCGTTCCCGGGGCGATCCAGCCGAAGAGCTCGCGGTTCCGGCCTTCGGGCAAGGCGCTCACCTGCGCGTGATAGCGGCCGAGGTAGCCTTCGACCTCGCCCCGGGCGGCGCGGCCGTCGAGGATGGAGCCGGAGATGACGCGCTGCTCGCCGGGTGCGAGCGCGCCTTCCACGAGTTCGTCGATCGAGGCGCCCAGGCGCGTGCGCACCAGGCGGGGATTCGCGATGCCGGGGCCCGCGAGCGAGATGACGCGATCGGTGTCGAGCCTGCCGGTCGCGAGCAGACGCCCGATGGCGGCGACGTCGCGCGCGGCGATGTGCCAGACGGTTCGGCCGTGGCCGATCGGGTGCAGGAAGTGGATGTGCGTGCCGGCGTTACCTGCGGGATGGGGGCCGGTGAAAGGACTGTCGATCACGCGGGGGGCGCCCGGAGCGCACAGGCGCGAGTCGGGACGGCGGCAGACGTAGATGTTGCCCGGCGTGAGTTCCCGGAGGGCCAGCACGCCCGCGGCGCAGTCGGCCTCCCGGCCGGCCAGCGCGATGTCGATGGGCGGGGCGAGGGGGCGCGTGTCCATGGCCGTGACGAAGATGGCCTCGGGGATGGCATCCGTGGGGGGAACGCGGCTGAAGGGGCGGGTGCGGAAGGCGGTCCACAGGCCCGATTCGGCGAGGAGGGCGCGGACGTATTCGCCGCCGGCCTCTTCGGCCTTCCTGCCGGTCCAGATCTCGAAGGACTCGGCCTCTTCGCCGTCCACGTCGATCACGAGGGAGACGAAGGCGCGCTTCTCGCCGCGGTGGATGGCGGTCACGGTGCCCGCGGCCGGGGCGGTATGGCGAACGCCGGGGGCTTTCTTGTCCTCGAAGAGCGGCTGGCCGACCTTGACGCGGTCGCCGGGCTGCACGAGAAAGGTGGGCTTGAGCCCCACGAAATCGGCGCCGACCACGCCCACGCGACGCACAGCGGCGTCCAAGACGGTCCCCGTGTCCGGGGCACCGGCAAGGGGCAGGTCGATCCCGCGTTGGATGGCGATCATTCGATTGGCGGCCGGGAAGGGCGGGCAAGCGGAAACGCCCCACTTTACCCTCCGGCCAAGGTTAGGGCGTGGCGCGTTTCACCCCTTGACATGTGTCAACGCCCCGTGGGGCCGGAATTCCCAACCGGAGGTGTGGGTCCCCTCGGGAATCCAGGCGAAAAAAAGCCGGCCCGAAGGCCGGCTTTCTTCCTGCCGCTGAAGGACCCGGATTACTTCTTCGGGGCTTCGGCGGGCTTCGCGTCGGCCTTGGGGGCTTCGGCGGGCTTCGCATCGGCGGCCGGGGCAGCGGCGGGAGCACCAGCAGCCGGGGCGGCGGCGGGCGCTTCAGCGGGCTTCGGCGCTTCGGCGGGCTTCGGGGCCTCGACCTTGGGGGCTTCGGCGGGCTTCGGGGCTTCGGTCTTGCCGCAGGCGACGACGCCGGCAGCCAGGAGGGCAGCGAGGAGATAAACGGGCTTCATTTTTGGAAAGGTCCTTGGGAGATGACGAAAATTTGATCAAGTTTTCGCGTGGCCCGATCGTCCGTTTGTGCATTGCAATATACGCCCGGATCCGCTCGAACCAACGTCGCATCATAGCACTTCGCCAGCCCCCGTGGCCACCCCCTGTCGGGGGAAAAGGCCTGACGGTTCAAAGCCCAAGCGTCGTGGCGCTCACCGCCGGCTCGGTCAATTCCCAGATCTCCGCGAACCGGTGCACGAGCGTGTGGACGTCGGGCGGAGAGTGCAGTGCAACAACGGATCGCGGGTGGTCCTGGTGCAGCTTGTGCCAGGCGCTGTGGTCGTCGGCGATCAAGAAGGGGTCGTGCGCGTTGCAGGCCTCGCCCACCGTGCGGTGGATCTCGATGGCGGAGGGGAACTGGCGCAGCAGCGCGAGCAGGCGCGGCTGCGTGCGCTGAAGCACCTCCGGCTCGTGCATCGCGATCCGGATCCGGTGCATGCGCCCGGCGAGCAGCAGGCGGCGCATCCCTTCGATGCGCGCCGGGCTTTCGTAGCCGCGGTTCTCGAGGCGGTCATCGAAAATGGCGAGCTCCCGGGTCGCCGCGGCGATCACCTGGTCGATGGCTTCGCTCGCGTCCCTGATGCCCGTCAGGGTCCGGTGTTCGCGCTCGGGATGTTCGGGTGTCGTCATCGGGTCTTTCCTCCTCGTTCGATACGCACCAGGCCTTCGCGGTACCAGGCGTGCAGCAATTCGCGCAGGGCCCGCGGGGCGCCGGCAGTCGATTCCAATCTGCGCCCGTCCGCGAGCCGCCGCAACCACGGCGCGCAATCCCCGGGTGCGCGCACGGCCTCGCCGTTCACGAAAAAGTCGCCGCGCGAATGGGCGAGCCGCGCCTTGCCCTCGAGCGCCACGCCGCGCTCCGACGCCGCGACCTCGAAGCGGGCAAGCGAAAGGGGGCGCTTCGGAGGCGCGAACCAGACGTGCGCCTTCGGTTCCGTGAGGAAACGCCCCGCGAACGCGCGCGCCTCGGCCTCGTCCCAGCGCATCCCCGACAGCAACCTCGCCACGTGGGTAACGAGCGCCTCGGGGATCTCGCCCGCGTGCTTCACGGGCCCCTGGCCCGGGTCGCCATAGCGGCCCTCGAGCGCGAGCTTCTCGCCCAGGTGGTCGAGGAAACCCGCGGCGAACTCCTGGTCGGTCGGGGCGCGAAAGCCCACCGACCACGTGAGGCACTCGCTCTCGGCGATGCCGTAGTGGGGCACGCCCGGCGGCAGGTAGAGCATGTCGCCCGCTTCGAGCACCCATTCCTCCTCGGCCTCGAAGCGCGCGAGGATGCGAAGGTCGAGTCCCGGCACGAACTGCGGGTCGCCCGGGCGCGAGATCTTCCAGCGCCGGGTGCCCTGCCCCTGGATGAGGAAGACGTCGTAGGAATCGACGTGCGGCCCCACGCTGCCGCCGGGCACCGCGTAGCTCACCATCAGGTCGTCGATGCGGACGCGCGGCAGGAAGGCGAAGCGCTCGAGCAGGCGCTCGCACCCGCGCGAGAAGTGCTGCGTGTCCTGCACGAGCACCGTCCAGTCGCGGCGCGGCAGGCGATCGAGGCGCGACCGCTCGAAGGGACCGTGCTCGAGGCTCCAGTGGCGCCCGCTTTTCCTCACGAGGCGCGACTCCGCATCGGGCGAACCGGCAAGGCGGAGCACTTCGTCCTTCGACAGGGGATCGCGGAATCCGGGAAAGGCGCCGCGCACGAGCAGCGGCCTTTTCTGCCAGTGGCGCCGCAGGAAAGCGCCGGCGTCCATGCGCGCGGGAAACCGCGGCGCATCGCCCGCGTTTCGCGCCGCGGCGGGTGTGGTCTTGCGTGCCATGAAATTCCGCTAGAATCGGTCGGACCTTCGAGGATCGACATGTTACAGGTTGGACGACCCGCGCCGCCTTTCTCACTGCCCGATGCGGGCATGGAGATGATGAGTCTCTCGAGCTATCGCGGGAAGAAGAACGTCGTCCTCTATTTCTATCCGCGGGACGGCACGCCCGGCTGCACCATCCAGGCCATCGACTTCAGCGACCGCGAGGCGGAGTTCACGAAGCTCGACACGGTCGTCTTCGGCATCTCGCGCGACGACGTCCTTTCGCACCAGAGCTTCCGCGACGAGCAGGGCCTGTCGGTGCAGCTGCTCGCCGACACCGAGGCGGAGGTGTGCCGCCTCTACGACGTGCTGCGTGACAAGACGGTCGACGGCCGCGCGAAGACCAGCGTCGAGCGCTCCACCTTCGTCATCGACAAGAAGGGGATCCTTCGCCACGTGCTGCGCGACGTGAAGCCCAAGGACCACGCCGACGCGGTGCTCGACTGCGTGAAGGCCCTCGATGGCCGCGCGGGTTGAGGCCGGCGCGGTCGTCACGATCGCCTATGAATTGCGTGACGTGGACGGCGCGCTCCTCGACGAGGAGGGCGCGAGCGTCGCCTACCTGCACGGCGGTTTCGGCGGCGTGTTTCCCAAGGTGGAGGAGGCCCTCGAGGGCGGCGCCGTCGGCCACGAGGTCGCGCTCACGCTCGAGCCCGAGGATGCCTTCGGCGAATACGACGCCGGGCTGCTTCGCGTCGAGCCGCGCGAGTCGTTCCCGGACATCCTGCAGGAGGGCATGCGCTTCGAGGGCGTGCCCGGGGACGAGTCGCGGGAGAGCGACGGCCGCATCTACACCGTGACGGGCATCGCGGAGGACCAGGTGGTCGTCGACGGCAACCATCCGTTCGCCGGCGAGCGCGTGTGGTTCCGCTGCCGGGTGACCGACGTGAGGCCCGCGACCGAGGAGGAATTGCGCCACGGCCACGCTCACGGCGAGCATGCGCCCGAGGACGAGGCGCCTGTCGACGACGAACGGCACTAGGGCTGCGTCGACGGCCCCCGGGGTTCGGCGCGGAACAGGTCGGAGTCGTTCGGGTCCACCGTCACGCGCACCCAGCCCACCTGCGGGCTTCCGAAGCTCTCCAGCCGCCGGACATTGCCGACGCGCGAGCCCGACTCGTCGCGCAGCGGGCGATCGAAGCGATAGGTGTGCGACTCGCCATGCACGAAGAGCACGGGGCGCGCGAGGCGCTTCGCCTCGGCCGCGAGCCGGGCCTTGAGCGGGTCGTACACCTTGCCCGCATAGTCCGCGAAAAGATTCATCTGGGTGGCGATCACGAGACCGCGCATGCCCTCGGTTCCGGCGAGGCGGAAGGCACGCTCTAGCCAGGCGAGATTGGCCGCCTCGCGGCAGCGCTGCTCGGCGTCGTTCGCCGCGTCGAAGCCGCGGTTGTCGTTGCTGCCCACGACGTGGATCGTGACGAACACCACCTTGCCCTTCGTCCACAGCCGGTTCTCGGGCAGGGCGGGGCAGGCACAGCCGGTCCTGGCGGGTTCGGCGCAGGTTTCCTGAACCGCGAGCGGCATGCGCGTGCGGCCGAGCGAGAAGGCGTCGGTGAAGAACCCCTCGCGCACCTTCGCGAGACGCTCGAGCGGATCGCGCCGTCCGTTCGAATCGCGGCGGCAGTCGGTCCAGTCGTTGTCGCCGGGCGTGAGCACGAAGGGGTGGCGCGAGGCGTCGAAGCGGCGCTTGCGGTCCGCATAGAGCGAGTCGGCGCAGTTCGTGCCGCCGCCGGCCATGATGTCGCCCACGTGCACCACGAACGCGAGCGGCTCGGCGGAGATGCGGCCGATCATCGCGTCGAACTCCAATTCCTCGCGGGCGTCGTAGGGCGTATCGCCCGTCACGGCGAACGCGAAGGTCTCGGGATGCGGCGGACGCAGCGCGCAGCCGGCCAGGGCGAGCAGGAGCGCGGCGATCGCGAGCCGTCTAGTCATCGATGCGTTTCCTCAGGGCGTAAAGGAGGTCGAGCGCCTCGCGGGGCGTGAGCTTGTCCGGATCGATGTTCGCCAGGGCGTCCACGACCGGATGCGGCGCGCTCGCTTGCGGGGCCGTCGGGGCCGCGAAGAGATCGGCCTGCGGGCCCGAGGGCCGCAGGTGCGTCTCCAGCTCCGCGAGGTGCTTCTTCGCCGCGCGCACCACCTCCTTCGGGATTCCCGCGAGATGCGCGACGTGGATGCCGTACGACTTGTCCGCCGGCCCCGGCTCGAGGCGGTGCAGGAACACGATGCGATCCTTGTGCTCGACGGCGTCGAGGTGGACGTTGGCGATGTTGGGCAGCTCCGCGGCGAGCTGCGTGAGCTCGAAGTAGTGCGTGGCGAACAGGGTGTAGCAGCGCACGCGCTCGGCCAGGTGGCGCGCGATGGCGTAGGCCAGGGCGAGCCCGTCGAAGGTGGAGGTGCCCCGCCCGATCTCGTCGACGAGCACGAGGCTGCGCGGCGAGGCGTTGTTCAGGATCGAGGCCGCCTCCGTCATCTCCACCATGAAGGTCGAGCGGCCGCCGGCGAGGTCGTCGGAGGCGCCGATGCGCGTGAAGATGCGGTCGATCGGGCCCAGGCGCGCGCCCGTCGCGGGCACGAAGGCGCCGCAGTACGCCAGCAGTGCGACCTGCGCGACCTGCCGCATGTAGGTCGACTTGCCGCCCATGTTGGGTCCCGTGATGAGCAGCAGCTGCCGCGAGCGCGAGAGCCGTGCGTCGTTCGGGATGAAGTCCTGCATCTGGCTTTCGACGACGAGGTGGCGGCCGGCGTCGATCTCGATCACGTCCTCGGTGACGAAGGCAGGACGGGCGAGGCGCAGTTGCTCGGCGGCCTGCGCCAGCGCGGCGAGGGCGTCGAGCTCGGCGGCGGCCTCGCCGATGGCCTGCAGGCGGACGAGGTGGCCGCGCAGGCGCCCGACCAGCGCCTCGTACAGCGCCTTCTCGCGCGCGAGCGCCCGCTCGCCCGCGGCGAGCGCCTTGTCCTCGAAGCTTTTCAGCTCGGGCGTGATGAAGCGCTCGGCGTTTTTCATCGTCTGCCGGCGCCGGTAGTCCGCGGGCACCTTGTCGAGTTGCCCCTGCGTCACCTCGATGAAGAAGCCGTGCACCCGGTTGAACTCGACGCGCAGGTTCGCGATGCCCGTGCGCTCGCGTTCCCGCGACTCCATGGCGAGCAGGAACGCGCCGCAGTCGTTCTGGATGGCGCGCAGCTCGTCGAGCTCCGCGTCGAAGCCGTCGGCGATGACGCCGCCTTCGCGCACGACGGCCGCGGGTTCTTCCTTGAGGCACTTCGCGAGATCCGACTGGATGTCGTCCGCGGGCGCGAGCGGATCGGCGAGGCGCGAGAGCGCGGGCGAGCCAGCGGACTGCAGGAGCGCGTGCAGCGAGGGCAGGGTCGCGAGGGTGTCGCGCAGCCCCGAAAGGTCCCGCGGCCGCGCGGTGCCGAGGGCGACGCGCGCGGCGATGCGTTCCACGTCCGACCATCCCGACAGCGCGCTGCCAGCGGCCGGGTGGCGCACGCGCGAATTCGCCGCGAGGAGCGCGTCGATGGCGTCGTGGCGCTTCGAGAGCGCCGAGGTGTCGCGCAGCGGGTGATGCAGCCAGTGGCGCAGGCGCCGGCTGCCCATCGCCGTGCGGCAGCGGTCCAGGAGCGAGAAGAGCGTCGGCGACTCCGCGCCCGCGAGCGTTTCGGTGATCTCGAGGTTGCGGCGCGTGGGGCCGTCCATCTGCACGAACTCGCTCTCGCGCTCGACCGCGAGGCCCGTCACGTGCGGCAGGGCCGACTGCTGCGTATGGCGCGCGTAGGCGAGGAGGGCGCCGGCGGCGCCGATCGCGGGCGCGAGGCCCTCCACGCCATAGCCCGAGAGATCCGCGGTGCCGAACTGCCGCGCGAGCTCGCGCCCGGCGCTCGCGGTATCGAAATGCCAGGCCTCGACGCGCTTCACGGCGGGTGCGGCGCGCAGGGGCGGGGGATCGAAGCCGTCGGGGACGAGCAGTTCCGCGGGCTGCAGTCGCTCGAGCTCCTGCTCGAGGCGGGCGGCCGGCACCTCCGTCACGCGTAGCCGCCCGCTGGCGAGCGAGAGCCACGCGAGACCCGCGACGCCGCCCGATACGCAGGCGGCGACGAGGAGGCTCTCGCGCGTGGCCGCAAGCAGGGCCGAGTCCGTGAGCGTGCCGGGCGTGACGACGCGCACCACCTTGCGTTCGACCGGGCCCTTGGACGTCGCGGGATCGCCCACCTGCTCGCAGATCGCGACGGATTCGCCCAGGCGCACGAGTTTCGCGAGGTACTGCTCCACCGCGTGGAACGGCACGCCCGCCATCCGGATCGGCTGCCCCGCCGACGCGCCCCGCGTGGTGAGCGTGATGTCGAGCAGCTTCGCCGCGCGCTCCGCGTCGCCGTGGAAAAGCTCGTAGAAATCGCCCATGCGGTAGAAGAGCAGCATGTCGGGGTACCCGGCCTTGAGGGCGAGGTACTGCTGCATCAAGGGCGTATGAGGAGCGGCGGGCTTGCGCTGCTCGGGGGGCATTGAATTCATCGTGCCGTGATCTTCCGCTACTTGATCACCAGCAGCGCCTTGATGCGGGCGCGTACTTCCAGCACAACGGCCTCGGGAACGGCGCCCTTCTTCTTTGCGCGGCGGACCTTCCAGTCGAGTGACTTCACCTGGTCCGAGAGCACAACGCTGTCCTGTCCATCCAATTGCATTGGGACCTCGAAAGGGTAGCCCTTGATCCTGGTCGACAGGGGGCAGCAAACCATCAGGCCGGTCTTGCCGTTGTAGAGCGCAGGGCTCATGACAAGCGCAGGGCGATGCCCCGCCTGCTCATGCCCGGCCTGAGGGTCGAACTCGAGCCAGACCACATCGCCCACGTCGGGCACATAGGCCCGGCTTGCCACTACAGCGCCTCCTTGCCGACGGGCCCGCCGAAATCGACCTCATCGTGAACGTTGGCGCGAGTGATGCCCGCCACCAGATCCTCGAGCTTGAAATCCAGCTTGTCGGCTGGCTCGATGACGATGCGCCCCTTGGTCGCCTTGATCGTCACGCGCTGCTCGATGTCGAATGACGCGATCTTCATGACGGTGGCGTTGATTCGCAGTGCGGGGCTATTGCCCCATTTCCGGATGACGGCCTCCATGGTCCTGCTCCCTTCCCGCGCAAGAATGTAGACACATTGTAGAAACAATAGGGGTCCCGAGTCAACAGGGCATCATCGCCTTTGGCCGGCGTCGCGCAGTGCGCATCCGGGGCGCCGGCAAGCCAGCCCCCGGTCGCCCGCCCACGTGGGCACAGATGACCGCCAGTGACCCCGTTTCCCCGTATCCCAGCGGGTACCCGGTCGCGCGCGGAGCACTGCAACAAACTGATGCAAAAAACGAAATCAGCGCTTCAGCCGTGCTGCTGCATCAGAGGACCTGGTTCATCAGGCGGTCGAGGCGGGTACGCGCCAGGCGCTTCAGGAGGCGCCGCACGGGCGCGGGGTAATCCTCGATGTCCTCGAGATCCGCGCTGTGCGCCACGCGCCGGGTGTGCGCCAGGACGCGATCGAGCTCGGCGCGGTGCTGCCGGACGAGCAGGCCCTGCGGGTCGCGCACGAGGAGCCCGTTCTCCAGGTCCATTCGCCAGGCCCGCGGGTTCACGTTGCTGCCGGTGAGCAGCGCGTGGCTCTCGTCGGCCAGCAGGCCCTTCAGGTGGAAGGTGTGGCTCCCGTGCCGCCACAGGTGCACGTCGAGCAGCCCGCGGTCGATGGCGCCCTGGCGCGCCTTGCAGTAGCGGCGCAGGTTGCCCTCGTAGTGATAGGGCAGCGCGCCGATGGCCTTGAACGGTTCCTGCGGCGGGATGTAGAAGTCGTTGGCGACCTTGTCGGCGACGACGATCGTCACGCGGCAGCCCTCGCGGATCTTCTCGTCGAGCGCCTTGCGCACCGGACCGGGAAGGTTGAAGTAGGGCGTGAAGAGGACGAGCCGGTTTCGGGCGCAGGCGATGAGCTCCAGCACGACCGCATTGAGCTCGTTGTCGCGGGCCCCCAGGCCCAGGAGCGGCGTCACGCCCACCTCCCCGCTGCGGATGGTGCCGCCCGCCAAGGGGTAGCGGGCCTTCGCGAGCGAGCGGCGAAACGCGAGGATGGAGGCGCGCAGGGAAGCGGTGCCCGGCACGGCGCCGGTATCGAGGGCGTGGACGGCCGGGTCGTCGCGGATGGCGTGCCGCAGCAGGCTGGCCAGGCTGTCGGCCAGGTGGCGATCCCGGATCACGTGGTACCGATCCAGCCGGTAGCGATCGTGACGCTGCAGGTACACGTCGTTGAGGCTGGCCCCGCTGTAGAGGACCGTATCGTCGAGGACGAAGCCCTTCAGGTGCATCACGCCCATCACTTCGCGCGTCTGCACCGGCACGCCGTAGACGGAAACGCCGGGCCCGAGGCGCAGGGCCATCTTCCGGTACAGCGCCGCGTTGCCCGCGCTCTTGCCTGCGCCCAGGAGGCCCCGCTGGGCCCGATGCCAATCGACGAAGACGCCGACCTCGAGGCCCGGCCGCGCGGCCTTCGCCGCGTACAAGGCCGAGAGCACTTCGCGGCCCGCGTCATCGTCCTGCAGGTAGAGCGTCGCGATGAGGATGCGCTTCCGGGCCCGCGCGATGAGTTCCAACAGGGTCAGGCGGAAGGCCGTCGGGCCCTCCAGGGTGAGGACGCCCGCCGCCGCGACGGGAAAGCAAGGCAGGTCCTCCAGGGCGGGCCCCGGGTCGGCGCGACCGCTCAGGCGCCGCAGCGTCCTCGCGAGGGCAGATGGCCTGCGGGAAACGGGCGATGTCCTTTCCACGGAAAGGACTATACCGGGCATCGCCCGTGACAAGGCGAGCGCGGGCCGAAGGTGCCGTGAACACGGGGCGGACGGACCACGCCGTCATCGGGGTGGGGAGGCACGGAGGGGAGGATTCGCCTTCCCGGTTCCTCGTGCGCGATAATGACGTGGGTGCGCGGCCGTGCAGCGCGTCGTGAAGCGACACGAAAAAACGGTGCGGGCGGAGGGCAGCGTAGGCGAAGGGGCCCGTTTCCGGTTCACGTTGCCGACAGGAGAAGAAGATCAGTGAAGGGTGAGGCCATCGGGCTCCTGCTGAACGGCCGGCCGCCCCAGCGCAAGGGCTGAGCGCCTGGCCTCGCCCCTCGCCGCCCCCGAAGACGTCGCGCCCGGCTCGCTGCGCGCGTGGGCCGTCGCGACCCGCCCGAAGACGCTGTGGATCGCCGCGATTCCGGTCGCGGTCGCCACCGGGCTCGCCTACCTGGACGGCGCGCCGATCCTGGGTTGGGTCACGGCACTCGCGCTCTCGGGCTCGCTCGTGGTGCAGGTGCTCTCGAACCTCCAGAACGACGTGGGCTACACCGCGCGGGGCCTCGAGACCGGAGGGCGCGTGGGCCTGCCCCGCGCTACGGCGAGGGGATGGCTCAAGCCCCAGGAGGTGCGGCGCGCGATCGCTTTGGGCGTCGTGCTCTCGGCGGTCATCTGCGTGCCGCTCGTCATTCACCGGGGCTGGGTCCCCGCGGCCATCGGGTTCGCCTCCACGGCCGGCGCCCTCGCGTACATGGGCGGCCCGAGGCCGATCGCCTACACGCCCTTCGGCGAAGCGACGGTGTTCGTGTTCTTCGGGCTGGTGGCGGTGCTCGGCACCTACTACCTGCACGCGGGCGGGGTGGTCCCGGGTGCGTGGCTCGCCGGCGCGGCGGTGGGCGCGCATGCCGCGGCCGTCCTCGCGGTGAACAACCACCGCGACCACGAGCACGATGCCCGCACGGGCCGGCGCACCTTCGCGGCGCTGTTCGGGCCTCGCGCCTCGTCCGTGCTCTTCGCGGCGGCGGTATGGCTGCCGTTCGGCATCGTCGCGGCGATGGCGGCGATGCGCGGGAGCCCGGGGCTCGCCGCGCCGCTCGCGCTCGTGCCGTGGGCGGCGCGGCTGCAGCGCGATTTCGGCCAGGCCTCGGGGCTCGCGTTCAACGCGATCCTCTTCCGCACGGTGAAGCTGGAGCTCGCCTTCGGGCTCGCGTTCACGGCGGGCGCCGGGGCGCAGCGGCTGCTCGGGGGCTGAGGCGGGGCGCCGCTAGCGGGCGTTGATCGCCGCGAGCAGGGTCGAGAAGAGCTTCGAGTTGGCCGCGACCACGCGGCCGCTCTCCAGCCAGCCTTCCTCGCCGGCGAAGTCGCCGACGAGGCCCCCGGCCTCGCGCACGAGGAGCACGCCGGCCGCCATGTCCCAGGGCGAGAGGCCCATCTCCCAGAAGCCGTCGACGCGGCCCGCGGCGACCCAGGCGAGGTCGAGCGCGGCCGCGCCGGGACGACGCACGCCGGCCGTCTGCTTCGCGACCGAGGCGAACATGCGCAGGTACTCGTCGAAGCGGTCGAGTTCGCGGAACGGGAATCCGGTTCCGATGAGGGCGTCCTCGAACCGGTCCGTGGCGCTCACGCGGATGCGGCGGTCGTTGAGGAACGCGCCCGCGCCGCGCGTGGCCGTGAAGAGCTCGTTGCGGTTGGGATCGTAGATGACGGCCTGCTGCATGACGCCCTTGTGCTTGAGCGCGATGGACACGCAGTACTGCGGGAAGCCGTGCAGGAAATTGGTGGTGCCGTCGAGCGGGTCGATGATCCAGACGTGCTCGGACTCGGTGGCCGACTTGCCGCTTTCCTCCGCGTGGAAGGAGTGGCCCGGGTAGGCCTCGCGCAGGATCCGGATGATGGCCTGCTCGGCGGCGACGTCGACTTCCGAGACGAAGTCCGCGCGGTGCTTGCGGTGGATGGTGAGCCGGTCGAGGTCGGAGGAGGCCCGGGTGATGATCGAGCCGGCCTTGCGGGCGGCCTTCACGGCCGTGGTGAGCATCGGATGCATGGCAAAGAGCGGGGCGTTGGCGCCTGGCGGGCCGCGGCCGGAATGTGCGTAAGGCAGAATTATACGATGAAGGCCACTTTCGACCTCTCGCGCGTGGCGGTGGTGCTCGTCCGGCCGAGCCATCCGGGCAACATCGGCGCGGCCGCGCGCGCCCTGAAGACCATGGGCCTCGCGGAGCTCGTGCTCGTGCGGCCACGCCACTTCCCGCATGCGGAGGCCGACGCG
>Ga0209254_10002102_pt1 | contig 18073 bp, 21 predicted proteins | sample FrelakmetDIP11DI_FD_187148 | JGI IMG/M metagenome (GOLD analysis project Ga0209254, IMG submission 187148) | Freshwater lake sediment microbial communities from the University of Notre Dame, USA, for methane emissions studies - DIP11 DI (SPAdes)... | ecosystem: Environmental > Aquatic >...
TCTGTGCTCATAGGTTCCTCCATTTCCCTGCCTTGCGGGATGCGGGCTCTGAAGCGCCCAGGCAACCGTTCGGGTTAGTGGAAGACTCGGTGTGGCGATACGTGCTGAACCACGGTCTTAGAGGATACCAAGGGTTCATCGATCTGCCACACCGAAACGTTGAGTTTATACGACTCTAAGCACAGATGAATGTACTTTTTAATTCAAAAGAAAAACAAGGGCTAAAAACATAAGGGCAAAGATACAAGGGTTCGGGGTTCAGGGAAAAAGCGGTTGGCGCCGGGTTCTGCTGCCAGCACGGTTTGTCCGTGCCAAAGGATGTCGAAAACGAAAATGCTCGTTCTCAAACATTTCTCGAATCCTGAACTCTGAACCCTGAACCCTCCGGTTCCATTCGTTAAATTGAAGGCGGCAAACACCTGCCGCAGCAATGCCCATCCGCCCGGGAGCCTCAGCCCCTGCCGACGAACGGCATTTTGGTCGCCATGATGGTCATGAACTGCACGTTGACGTCGAGCGGCAGGTTGGCCATGTAAAGCACCGCGCTGGCGACATGCTCCAGATCCATCAGGGGCTCGACCGCGATCTGCCCGTTGGCCTGCGGCACCCCCTTGCCCATGACCGCAGCCAGCTCGGTGCGGGCGTTGCCGATGTCGATCTGGCTGCAGACGATATCGTAGCGCCGGCCGTCGAGCGCGATCGACTTGGTCAGACCGGTGATCGCGTGCTTGGTCGCCGTGTAGGCGGTCGAATACGGCCGGGGGGCGTGCGCCGAGATCGAGCCGTTGTTGATGATGCGACCGCCGCGCGGCTCCTGGGTCTTCATCATCCGGAAGGCCTCGCGCGCGCACAGGAAGGAGCCGGTCAGGTTGATGTCCACCACCGCCCGCCACTGCTCGACGGTGAGCGCGTCGATCTCGATGCCGGGCACGAAGATGCCGGCGTTGTTGAAGAGCAGGTCCAACCGGCCGAAGCGCTCCTGCACGGCCGCGAAGAGCGCCTGCACCGCGGCCGGGGCGCTCACGTCCGTCGGCACGACCAGCGTCCGCGGGCCGGCGGCCGATTCCGCCGCCGTCTGCTCGAGCGGCTCCCGCCGCCGCCCGGCGAGCGCGACCCGGTACCCGTCGGCCAAGAGGGCGAGCGTGACGGCCCTGCCGATCCCCGTCCCGGCGCCGGTGACCACCGCGACCTTGTTGGGCGTAGCCATGATTCGGTCTCCTCGCTGCGGCGGACCGCTGCGGACGCAGGCGCCCGCAGGTCCGCCGCCGGCGTTGAAGGGTTAAGAGTGCAGCCGGGATGCGCAGACCACACCGATCCCGGACTGGATCAGGGCCTGGGCGGTCAGCTGCACCGAGCGGTGCTTTTCCAGATAGTTGGTTTCGAGCGCCGGCATCAGGCCGGCCTTCTCGACGTCGGCCTTGGCGAGGAAGTAGTCGAGGATGTCCGAGGGGTGCGGAAGCGCCGCCTCGATCTCCGGCTCGCCGCCCTCGTGCTTGGCGGAGATGTTGGCCACTTCCCGGGCGATCTCCACCAGCTCGGCGCGGCGGTTGTAAGGCTGACGGACAATGGACTTCCAGGTCTCGGTGATGTGGTGTTCGAAGCGCACGACCTGCTCGAGGCCCAGCGCCCGGCGCAGATAGGCGGCCTGACGCAGGGTTTCGTTGTTCGCGGAGTTGGAGAGGTTGAAGCCGATCAGGGACGTCCGGCCGTCCTCGCGCGCGAAAAGCCGGGCGGTCAGCAGGGTCCACAGGATGGCAAAGGGGTTGTCGTTGCCCATGAAGACCGAGATCTTGAACTCGTTGTCGATTCCCAGGCGGTGGAGCAGGTAGCCCACGAGCACCGTGCCCGGGTTGATGTTGAGCACCTGACGCACGCCGTAGGTGGTGTAGTATTTCAGGAACTCGTCGGCCCACTTGAGCGGGTAGTGGTTGGGCTGGCCGATGCCGCCGAAGTAGCCGGTGATGGTCTCGGGCCCGCCCAGGTGCACATTGGAGCCGTCGGTGCCCTTGGTGTCGAGGGTCTCCACGTAGCTGGCGCCGATGATCTGCATGGCCGCGGCCACCGCCAGGATGTCGCCTTGGTCGGTCTCCTGCTCGGCCATCCGGCGCACCCGGATGAACCGGCCCGGCATCAGCCCGCCCTGCTCGAGGCAATGCCTGGCTTCGGCGATCAGCCAGGGGAAATACTGCAGCGCGCTGATTTCGAGCGTGACGGCATTTGTCCGGTTCAGCGCGGCCGGGTTCCCGCCGATCTTGCGGACGTAATCCGCCATGGAGACAAAGGCCCTGCGATCGCGCTGCTCGATCAGCCACGCGAGGTCTTTGAGGTAAGGGGACTTTTCCTTCTCCAGGCGGCCCATGAGGTTCTGCAGCCGGCCGGCCTCGGCGGCCATGCGGTTGATTTCCGCCGGGCCGCCGTAGCGTTCGACCACCTCCAGCAGGCCGGCGACGGTTTCATTCCTGGGGTCGGCCAGGAGCGCGTTGATCTCATCCAGGCGCCCGGCCGGCAGTTTCAGCAGTTCGCGCAGATTGGTCATGACAGCCCTCCCCTGGGCGGCAGACGGCGCCGCGTTATTTGTACTCGGCCTGGAATTTCTCGAGCTCGCCGGGCAGCATGTGATAGCAGTGCTCGTCCTCCGGGAACTCGCTCGCCCGCACCTCGGAAACGTATTGCTTCATGGCCGCGGTGATCACCTCGGCGACGTTGCAGTACTTTTTGACGAACTTGGGTGTAAAGGCCTGGAACTGGCCGATCATGTCCGAGACGATCAGCAGCTGGCCGTCGCAGTCCAGCCCCGCGCCGATGGACAGTGCCGGAATGGCGAGCGTGCGGCGGATGTAGCCCGCCACCTCCGGGGGGATCGCCTCGAGCAGGATCATGTGCGCGCCGGCCTTCTGCACGGCGAGCGCGTCCGCGACGACCATGCGGGCCGACTCCAGGGTGCGGCCCTGGGCCTTGTGGCCGCCCAGCTGGCCCGAGCTCTGGGGGGTGAGTCCGATATGCCCCATGACGATGATGCCGGCGTCCACGATGGCGCGGATCTGGGGCGCCACGCGTACGCCGCCTTCGAGCTTGATGGCGTCGCAGCCGGCCTCCTTGAGGAACCGCCCGGCGTTCTCGACCGCCTTTTCGACCGAGCTCTGGTAGGACATGAAGGGCATGTCGCCCACGACAAAGGTGTTGGGCGCCCCGCGGCGCACGGCCTCGGCGTGGCGGATGCACTGGTCCATGGTCACCGGCACGGTGCCCGGGTAGCCGTAGACGCACATCCCCAGCGAATCGCCCACCAGCAGCATGTCCATGCCGGCGGCTTCGGCGAACTGCGCCGTGGGATAGTCGTAGGAGGTGAGAAAGGTGATCTTCTCGCCGTCCTGCTTCATCCGGTAGAAATCGTGGATCATCCGTTTCTTCTTGGCCATTTCAGACCTCCTTTTTGTGTGGCGTTCACTCCCGCCGGCCGCGCCGTCATCCGCCCTTCAGCCGGGTCGCGATCTGCACCTCGGAGGTGAGCGTGCGGTGCACCGGGCAGCGGTCGGCGATCTGCAGCAGGCGCTGCTTCTGGTCCGGATCCAGCGGCCCTTCGATCTCGATCTCGCGCTCGATGCGATCCAGCATGCCCTCGCGGGTTTCGCAGGTTTCGCAGTCCGCGGCATGGATCTTGGCGTGCTTCAGCCGCACGGTGGCGGCCTCCAGCGGCCAGGCTTTGCGGTCGGCGTACATGCGCAGGGTCATGGCGGTGCAGGCTCCCAGGGCGGCGACCAAGAGGTCGAAGGGGCTCGGGCCCTGATCGGTGCCGCCGGCCGCCAGCGGCTCGTCCGCCACCAGGCTGTGGCGGTTGACCATGACCTCGGTCAGAAACCCGCCGGAGCCGGTGCGGGCCGTGATGCGGTTGTCCTCGGCGCGGGGCCTGGCGTCCGCCGGGGACGGCGCTGTCAGGTAGCGCCGCGCCCAGGCCGCGATCACCGCGCCGGCATAGCGGGAATCGGCCAGGTTCGACAGCAGATGGTCGGCCTGGTCGAGCGATACGAAGCTCTTGGGATGGCGCGCCGCCTGGAAGATGCGCGCCGCGTTTTCGATTCCGACCACGTCGTCGAGCGGCGAGTGCAGCACCAGCAGCGCCCGGTCCAGGTTGCGGATGACGGCCTCCGGGTCGAGCGCCTCGAGGTCGTCCAAGAATTTGCGGCGCAGGGTGAAGCTGCGGCCGGCGATGGTCACCTCGGCTTCGCCTTCAGAGGCGATGTCGGCGGTGGCCGGACCCAGGGTCTGGGCGACGTGGCGGGGGTCGGCCGGGGCCGCGATGGTCACGACGGCCCGGCAGGCGGGGATGGCGGCGGCCGCCTGCAGCACGGCCGCCCCTCCGAAGGAATGGCCGATCAGAAGCCGCGGGCCTTCGTAGCGCGAGGCCAGGAACTCGGCGGCGGCGATCAGGTCTTCCACATTCGACCGCAGGCTCGTGTCGGCGAAGTCGCCGCCGCTTTCCCCCAGTCCGGTGAAGTCGAAACGCAGCACGCCGATGCGCTCGCGCGCAAGCGTGCGCGAGATGTGATAGGCCGCCTTCAGGTCCTTCGAGCACGTGAAGCAGTGCGCGAAGAGGGCATAGGCGATGGGTGCGCCGTCGACCGGCAGGTCCAGGAGGGCCGACAGGCGCTGACCGCCGCGAGCGGGGATCTCGAATTTTTCAAGCGGCATCTAACGGCCCTCCTCCGCTCCGGCGATCGCCTGAAATCCGGGTCTGACCATGGCGACGATGTCCTCCGGAAAGCCGACGCAGATGCTTTCGTTATAGAGGGTGCGCAGCGCGGTGGTGTCCGGCGTGGCCAGGACCGGGTTGTAGTAGATGCGCGGCGAAAAGACCATGTGCAGCCGGGCGAAGCGGTCATCTTCGGCGCCGGGGAAGAAGCACACGTTGAAACTGTAGATGCCCATCCTGTCGTAGGCCGCCATGGCGGCCGTCAGGCCGCGGGCGATGTCGGCCACGTCGGCCTCGGTCAAGTCCAGCAGCGCGCGACAGTCGTCGACCACGGCGACCACGTCGCCGGCGACGCTGAAGGGCGCGAAGTTCGCCAGCCAGGAAACGCGGCCCTGCCGGCCGAGAAAGCGCTGGCCTTCGGCGCGCTCCGTCTGGACGAGATCGTCCCAGTACGTCCGGCCGTTGGCGAGGAAGTAGGCCTTGGCGGCGGTCAGCTCTTCGCGCAGCTGGTTGGGGGCCGTCGAGCTGGCGAACACCTGCAGGTGGGGATGGATGAGGGAGCTGCCGGAGGCCGGCATGTAGTTCCAGCTGATCAGATGGTAGACCGACTCGGGATGGCCGATGGCGTGGACGCGCCGGAAGAAATCCAGCGCCAGCAGGATGCCGCCGGCGATGCGCTTCGGCTCGATATCCGCCATGGGGATGTAATGGCGGCTGCCGAGGGTCGCGACCGCGCCCAGGCCGTCATAGGGCGCCAGATTGGGGAAGAGCACGTGATCGTCGCGGTAGAAACGGCCCTCCGGCGCTATTTCCGCGGGAAAGCAGGGGGTGGCCTTGAGCACCTTGTCCGGACAGAAGGGGCAGCCGGCATCGGTTCCGGCCACGAGCCGGTCGAGGTCGGGCTTTTTCCACTGCAGCCGCATGAAATGGCAAATGCGCGCGGTCCTCCCCGTGAGAGGGTCGGTGCGGACCTCGACCGGAATGGCCCTGGGCTGCAGGGCGTTGGCGGGGTCCAGGATGAGGGCTTCCTTCTTGACGACGTCGAATTTCAGCCGTGTTTCCATAGGCGGTCCTCGAGGCCGTGGAGGCGGTTGATGTGCCGGGCCAGGACGAAGAAATAGTCGGATAGGCGATTGAGGTAGACAATGGCGCGCGCCATCTGCTCGGCCGCGGCGGTTCCGGTCGCGTCGGCGGCCAGCCTCACGACGCTGCGCTCGGTCCGCCGGCAGACGGTGCGCGCGACATGTGACCAGGCGGCGCCGATGTCGCCGCCCGGCAGGATGAAGGCGGTCAGCACCGGAAGGCCGGCCGCGAAACGGTCGATGCAGCGCTCCAGGCGCGCCGCATCATCCGGGTCCAGCGGCGGCAGGGCCGCGGCCGCCGGCGCCCCGGGAGTGGTGGCGAGCCAGGCGCCGATCGGAAACAGGCGGGACTGGATCGCCTCCAGTTCCTCCCGGAGTTCGCCGCAATCCCGCGGCAGGCAGGCGATCAGGGCGCCGATCACTGAATTCAGCTCGTCCAGGTTGCCGTAGGCGTCGATGCGCGCGTTGTCCTTGGGAACCCGCTCGCCGCTGAAGAGGCTGGTTCGGCCGCGATCCCCGCTGCCCGTATAGACCTTCATTCATCCCCCGGATAGTAGCCAACTTGTTGGGGTGTTGCGTAGCGCATTAGCGGCGGCGGGTCAATACGCGCCTTCCAACCCGCAGGGCGGGTCGGCGCTCTGCTTTTGTGGGTTCGGTGAGTTCGGCGCTATTACTTAAATATTTCGTTGAAGGAGGATCTCTCGCATGGTGGGGCCGTCGATGTTCCCGCCGCTCAGAATCACCCCCACCCGGCCGCGGCCCTGCGTCCTGCCGCTCAGCAGGGCCGCCAGGCCCAGGGCCCCGGAAGGCTCCACCACGAGCTTCAGGCGGTAGAAGAGCACCCGGACCGCTTCCCGGATGGCTTCCTCCGAAACGGTTTGCATGGCGTCCACGAACCGCCGCACGAGGGGGAAGGTGAGCTTGCCCAGGCTGGGTGTGCGCGTGCCGTCGGCGATGGTCGGCGGATTGAGGACGGTCTGCAGCCGGCCGCTGTAGAAGGAGCGCGTGGCGTCGTCGGCCGCCTCCGGCTCGACGCCGATCACCCGGCATCGGGCGTTCAGCCCCTTGGCCGCGATGGCGCAGCCGCTCAGAAGCCCGCCCCCGCCGCAGGGGACGAGCAGCAGGTCGAGTTCGCCCACCTGCCCGCAGAGCTCGAGGGCGGCGGTCCCCTGGCCGCACAGGACGTCGATGTGGTCGAAGGGCGGGATCATGGTGTAACCGTGCTGCTGCTGCAGCTCCTGCGCGATTTCCTCCCGGCTGCGGACCGCGGGATCGTAGAGGATGATCTTCGCGCCGTAGGCGGCGGTCGCCTCGCGTTTGATGACCGGCGCATCCGCGGGCATGACCACGCAGGCGGCGATGCCGAGCAGCCGGCCCACCAACGCGACCGCCTGGGCGTGGTTGCCGGAGGAAAAGGTGACGACCCCGCGGCGGCGTTCCTCCGCGGACAGCTGCGCCATGGCGTTGTAGGCCCCGCGGAACTTGAAGGCGCCGACGCGCTGGAAGCTTTCGCACTTCAGAAACACCTCGGCCCCGAGGCATTCGTTCAGGGTGCGGGACGTCATGACCGGCGTCACGTGGGCCACCCCGCTCAGCCTCCCGGCGGCATCCCGCACCCTTTTAAAGAGTTCCTCCAGCGGTTCGTCCATTCGTTGCTCCTTCACCATTGATCCGGCGGCAGCGGCTCCCACGGGTATTCGTCCTTGCGCACGGCGGCCCAGTAGAGGTCGCCCGAGTTGCGCCAGGGGTCGAGCACGAGCCCGGCATCGAACGGCTGGCTCAGCGCGGTGATGACCACGCTGTTGTGCTCGCGCAGGTCGCTGCCCTTGTAGGCCACCCCCCAGTGCAGCTGGTAGGTCTTCAGGTTCAGGGCCTGCAGGCGCTTCATGAGGTCCTCGGTCCAATGGTAGCAGAGGCCGCGGTCCTTCATCCCCGTCCGAATGAGCAGGTTGTGCCAGAGCGCGGGGGTGGCCACGCGATAGTCTTCGGCCAGCTTCAGGGAATCGGCGACCGCGGTCTGCGCCACGCGCCGGGCCTCCTCGGGGTCGGTGGCTTTTCCGAGGCCCCGCAGACTGCCTTGAAGCGCGTCGATCCGGGATTCGATCCGGGAGGGCTCCCGGAGCAGCGCGCTGCGCGGAGCGGTGCAGCCCGACATGAGGACCACCGCGGCCGCGGCGATAACGGCCTTGCATGCGCGGGTTCGAAGCAGGATTCTCATACGGCCTTAATTTGGGATGCCCAGCGCGGCCAGCTCCCGGCGAATGAGGGACTCCCAGCCGCGATTGGCCTTGGGGTTGGCCGGGCTCGGGTGCGTGATCCCGCCGATCTGCACCGCCAGGCCTTCAAGGGCGGCCCGGGCGCGGTCGGCTGCAAACCGCCCGATGCCGATCACGTGCCGGGGGCGCAGAGCCGCGACCGTCCGGCGCAAGGCGCGGTCGCAGGCCTCAAACACCGGCCGGGCCTCGGCCGCCTTGAGCTTGTCGGGCGTCAGGTTTTGCCCGGCGACCCCCATGAACATCAAGGGGCAGTAGTTGGCAACGAAAAAGCGCTCGAAAAAACCTTCGGCGCTGCCGAAGGTTTTTCGGGCCCAGCCCCACAGCCGCTGCCCGCTGACCTCCCTGCGGGTGCAGGCGAAGCCCATGACCGGCCGCTTGGGATGCGGGTGCCGCGGCTGACCCACGGGTGCATCGATCCCCATCCAATCGCGCACGGCGGTGATTTCGCCGAAAGGAACCCCGGTCTGCGCCATGCCCCAGGGACCGGGATTCATGCCCAACAGCACGATTTCCCGGGGAGGAGTCCCATAGCGCTGCAGGTAGCGCCGATGGGGTTCCCAGGCGTATGCGAGCGGGTTGTAGACGTGCGCGACCGGCGGGCCGAAGCGCAGCCCTTCCACCTCTTGAGCCAGTTCGGCGGCTATGCGTTCGAGCGTCATCGCGTCCTGCTTTCCCTCATCCGCGCGAAAGCCCCAGGCCAAACAGCAGCACGCCGAGGGTCTGCACCAGGTGATAGACCCCGTTGCGGTCGAACTCCCAGATCCATCTGACCCGCAGGCTCCGCACGGTCTGGATCCCGGCGGCGATCAGGCTGACCGCCGCTCCGGCGGCCATCCAGCCGGCGCCGGCGGACGTCCCGCGCACCGCCATCCAGCCGTAGGCGCCCAGCGCCAGAACGAGGGTCAAGGCCTGGTACGCGAGAAAGACGAGGAAAAGCCCCGCGCACCGGCGGCCCAGGCCATAGGTCAGAAGGCCGGCCGAGAGCAGGATCGGCAGGCTGCGCGCGGCCGCCTGCCGTCCCCAGGCATCGTGCACCACGCCGACCGCAACCAGCGATATCGCCGCGCTCAGGCAGACGGTCAGGATCTGCCAGAGCGCGGTGCGGGTGCGCTCCGGCAGAGCCACGCCGTGATAAACGGCGCCCAGCCCGGCGGCCACGGCGATCAGCGCAAAGGCCCAGGACCAGATCTGGATCCTCCAGGGCGGCGGCGCTGCCTGCACCCGCAGCAGAACGGAGGCGCCGGCGGCCGCCAGGCTCAGCAGCCCATCGGTCGCGGCCGTGGTGCGCTCGGTCGGGCTAGCGGTGAGTCTCATCCTGCGAGGGTGCCCGGGTCTTGGTCCGCCTGGGCTCCGCCAGGCAATAGGTCGGCTCGCTGTCAGGCCCGCAGAGGAAGGAGGCGTCCATGCGTTCGAGCGCTCCCTCCGCCACCAGCCGGTCGAGCTCCTGGCGGTCGCCCAGGTGATGGCCGGGGTAGTAGACTCCGCGCTTCATTTTTTCCAGGATCAGGTCGGACATGGTCGTTCGGCCCGCTTCGTTCGGCATGCGGTCAGCGGCCCTTCGCGGCGGCCAGCGCGGCGCCGGCCGACTGGGTGAGGTAGTTCAAATCGGTGCTCATCCCGATCAGGGTGTAGCCCTGCCGCATGAAGTCCCGGGCGGAGTCGGGGTCGCGGCAGTAGATGCCGAGCTTGCGGCCGGAAGCGAGCGCGGCGTCGCGGACCCTGCGGATGGCGGTCTGAACCTCGGGATCCTGGATCCGGCCCGCTCGGCCCATGCTGGCCGACAGATCGTATGGGCCCACGAAAATGGCGTCGATCCCGGGCACGGCCGCGATGGCGTCGATGTGGTCGACCGCCTCGATGTGCTCGGCCTGCACGATGACCGCGATCTCGCGGTTGGCATGCGCCACATACTCCTGGAAGCCGACCCCGTAGCGGTGGGCGCGGGCTCCGCCCATGCCGCGGGTCCCCTCGGGTGCGTAGCGGGCGGCGGCGGCCACGCGGGCGGCGATGGCGGGAGTGTTGACCAGCGGCACCAGCACGCCGGCGGCGCCGATGTCGAGCGCCTTCTTGATCCAGACCTCCTCCCAGGACGGCACGCGCACCACGCAGGGGCAGCGCCGGCCCACCGCCTGGAGCATGCGCTGGGCCGTCAGGACGTCAAAAGGCCCGTGCTCGGTGTCGATGATCAGCCAGTCGTACCCCAGCTCCGCAAAGATCTCGGCCGACTCGGGGGACGGCAGGCAGAGGAAGGCGCCGACGAAGGCATCGCCGCGGATCAGGCGGGTCTTGAAATCGGTCAGCATGGCAGAGCGCTCCGGGGATCGGTCTAGGGTTTCAGCAAAGCCGTCAATTCAGCGGCCCGGTCCGCCGCCAGGGAGCCCTTGTCCCGGCCGATGGGGATCGTGAAGGCCCCGAGCTCCCGGTAGAGCGGCAGCAGCTCCGGCGCGGATTTCTCCAGCGCCGCCAGATGGCGGCGGATGGTGGCGACATCCCCGCGGGCGATGGGACCGGTGAGGCATTTGGGGAAGCCGACCGTTTCGATGTTGGCGAGCGTCCCGCGCAGCAGGGGCATGTAGGCCCTGATCGCGTCGGCCGGGGTCTTGCCGAAGTTGCGCCAGAGATCCGCGGCCAGCTTGACGATGGTGGTGAAGTAGTTGCAGGCGATGGCCGCGGCCGCGTGATAGAGGACCTTGTCCTCGGAGGTGAGGTAGACGATGTCCCCCCTGAGAGCACGGGCCATGTCGGTCAAAGTGGCTTTGACCGGCTCCTCGGCCTCGATGGCGAAGGTCGAGCCGGGCAGGTTGGCGATGGCCTGCTCGATGCCCGCGAACGTCTGGCAGGGGTGGATCGAGCCCACCCCGGCCCCCTGCCGGCGGGCGGCTTCCAGCGACTGCACCGTGCTTGCCCCGCTGCAGTGCACGACCGTCTGGCCCGGCCGCCACTTCAGGGCGGAGCTGACCTGCGGGATGAAGTCGTCGGCGGTGGTGATGAACACCATGTCGACCGCATCCGCCAGCTCCTGGTTGTTCCCCAAGACCCGGCACCCGGGCACCAGCCCGGCGAACCGTTCCGCGGCCGCCGGGCTGATGTCCGCCACGGCCGCGACCGCATAGCCCTGCTCGGAGAGCCGGACGCCGAAGGTCGTGCCCACCGGTCCGGCGCCGATAAAGCCTAATTTCATGGCTGCACCTCAAGAATCACCGGGCGCCCCTTGGCCGGGGCGCCCGGTGATGGAACGGCCCGAGCCGGTTTACTTGAACATCTTGCCGATCGCCTTGCCGTAATCCTGGCAGGCGCGCTGGCCGTCGGGGGAGCCGACGAGCTGCTCATTCAGGTTGAGGGCGCCCAGGTTCACCACGTCCATCTTAAAGACGTGCTGCATGGTGTCGTAGATCATCTGCGCCGATTCGCCGCTGTGGGTGGAGGAGCCGAAGGCCCCGCCCATCTTACCCACCAGGTTGGCCTTCTCGGCGACGAACAGGAAGGTCTTCATCCCGGCGGTGATGTCCTTGTGATACGTCGGGCAGCCGAAGACGTATCCATCATAGCCCGCCAGGGGCTTCTCATCGCGGATGTCCGCGACCTTCTTCACATCGGCGGTGTGGCCCGAAAAACGGACGCCCTCGGCGATGAACTCCGCCATCTTTTCGGTGATTCCGGTGCGGCTGACATAAGCCACGAGTACCTTCTTCATGCAGTCTCCTCCTTTTGACGGTATGTGTCCTTGAAGATCTCACGACAGAGTTGAATTATCAAGCTTCGCGCAAGCAGGATCTTCACTTCGCGCCGACCAGCCGGTCGAAGACCTCCACCTCGATGGCCGGGCAGGTGGTGAAGGCGACCCCCGTCAGCCGCGCCAGGGCCACGGAGGCCTTGACGGCATCCTCGACGCCGGGGAGCTTGACGCAGATCATGAGGTCGTATTCGCCCAGCAGCACGTGCATGGCGTTGACTTCGCCGCCCATCTTCTTGATTTCCTCGACCGCCGCTTGGGTCCGCTCCGCGCTGATCGCGCGGAGCGCCTCGTGGGTGTACCTGCCGAACATGAAGAATGTGGCCATACGTACCTCCTTTTTCGGGTTGTGGGGTGACGGTTCAATACCACCGCTGGGATGAGTCCAGAACGATGTCCAGGGGTCTGATCCGGATGCTGTCCGGCTCCTCCGGCTCCAAGAAGATTACATACTTTTCGAAGATCCCTCCCATGAGGATGTCGATGCGGCGGGTGCGTGAAATGAAAATACCGTGTTTGTCGAATAAGATATCGCCGTCGTCGTCCTTGCCGATGGTCAGCGAAAAGAGCTGTGTCGGCCGGGGCCGGACCGCAAAGCGGTCTCCCGGCCGAAAGGGGCTTTCCCCGAGCAGGCCCGCGTGGATGAAAATGCCCTTGCGTTCCTTTTCGTAGAAAGCGATGCGGTCGAAATCGATTCCCGCTGCCATAATGGGCCCTTTCAAAACCCGACGGCCTGCCCGTCCTTGCGCATGTCCGAGGCGGCGGCGTAGCCGTCCGCCAGCCGCCAGATCAGCTGGCCGCCGCCGAAGAGGGGTTCGGGAGCCTCGGTGGTCACCGCGTGCCCCCGCCGGCGCAGGCCGTCCACTGCGGTCGGCGCGAAACCGGCCTCGAGCTGCACGCTGCCGTCGGCCGCGACGTGCCAGCGCGGCGCGTCGCAGGCGGCCTGGGGGTTCTGGGCGTAGTCGCAGATCCGGACGACCATCTGCACGTGTCCCTGGGGCTGCATGTGGGCGCCCATCACCCCGAAGCTCATGAGCGGCCGGCCGCTCCGGGTGAGGAAGCCCGGGATGATGGTGTGAAACGGGCGCTTGCCGCCGGCCACGCGGTTGGGGTGGCCTTCCGCCAGGACGAAGCCGAGGCCGCGGTTCTGCAGCGCGATCCCGGTGCCGGGGACCACCACGCCGGAGCCGAACCCCAGGTAGTTGGATTGAATGAGGGAGACCATTCGGCCGTCTTCGTCGGCGGCGGTCAGGTAGACCGTGCCGCCGGCGGCCGGCGGGCCGCCGCGCACCGCTGCCGCGCGGTCCATGCGGATCTTCTCCGCCGCGGCGGCCAGCGCATCGGCGCGCAGCAGGTCCGCGGGCGGCATCGTCATGTGATCGCTGTCGGCGACGTGGCGAAAGACCTTGCCGAAGGCGCGCTTCAGGGCCTCGATCTGCAGGTGGATGCTCTCGGCGGAGTCGACCGGAAATCGACGCAGATCGAAGTGTTTTAAAATCCCCAGCGCGATGAGGGCCGCGATGCCCTGGCCGTTCGGCGGAAGCTCGTGCAGCGTGACCCCGCGGTAGTCGACGGAAAGCGGCGTCACCCAGTCGGCGGCGTGGGCGGCGAGGTCCGCCAGCGTCAGCGCGCCGCCCTCGGCGGCGGCGCAGGCGGCGATCTTTTCGGCGATCGCTCCGCGGTAGAACGCCTCCCCGCGGCTCTCGGCAATGGCGGCGAGGGTGTCGGCCTGGTCCGGGCAGCGGAACACCTCCCCGGCCTGCGGGGCGCGGCCGCCGGGAAAAAAGGTGCGGTTGATCTCGGCAAACTCCGGGTAATAGGCCTGGGCCTGCCGCCAGCGGGCGGCCGTGATCGGGGACACCGGAAACCCGTGGCGCGCATAGGCGATGGCCGGTTTGAAAAGCTCCGCAAACGGCAGCTGGCCGAAGCGGCCGGACAGGGCCGCCCAGGCCGCCACCGCGCCGGGCACGGTGACGGCGTCCCAGCCCAGGGTGGGCATGGCGGCGCGACCGGCGAAGCGCTGCGGCGACCAGGCCCGCGGAGAGCGGCCGGAGCTGTTCAGCCCGTGCAGCGCGGCTCCGTCCCAGAGGATGGCGAAGGCGTCGCCGCCGAGGCCGTTGCCGGTCGGCTCGACCACCGTGAGCGCAATGGCGGCCGCGACCGCCGCGTCCACGGCGTTGCCGCCGGCGAGCAGCATCCGCAGCCCGGCCTGGGCGGCCAGCGGCTGGGACGTGGCCACCGCGTTGCGGGCCAGCACCGGCATGCGTCGCGACGGATAGGGGAACTCCCAGGAAAAGGGCATGATGGCGGCCTCCGGCTGCTGATGCTTAGCGGGAATCGCCGCAAAGGTCAATTTGAAATGCTCGCGCGCGCATCCGCGGCGGCGAGCAGGCTGGCGCAGTCCGGGGCACGCCAGTAGCCGACCAGCCCGCATTTCTGACCCGTCCAGCACCCGTCGCAGCGGGACTCGCGCAGGTGGGCACAGCGGCGGCAGGGCAGGGCGCGCAGGCGGTCGTCCAGGATGGCGAGGCATTCCGCGGCCGGCACCTCGAGGATGGAGCCGAAGCCGCGCGGCACCTCGCAGCAGAAGGAAAACATGCCCGACGGGTCGAAGGAGATGGACGGCAGCCGGCCGGCGCCGCAGCCGCGCAGCGGTTCCGTCTGTTCGAAGCGCAGCCGCCGGAAGCGCCGCCCCCGCAGGCGTTCGTAGAGCGCCAGGACCTCGGCCGGAAAGGGGACCAGTCCGCGGCCGTCGAAGGTCCGCAGGCCCTGGCGCTCGAGGGGCCCGCCGCAGCGCTGCAGGGTTTCGGGTGCGATCAGGACGTCGAAACGGTATCCGATCGGCGCCGCGCTCCAGGCAAGGTCCCGATCCAGGTTCACCAGCCAGTCTTCCAGGCAGCCGCGGTTGAAAACCGATACGACCGAGCGCAGCCGCAGGCGGATCCCCTGCTCGAGCGCCTGGCGAATAAACCCCCAAGCCGCCCGCCAGCTGCCGTCCCGCAGGAAATCGTGCACGGCCGGCGGCCCGTCCACGCTGACTTCCAGGGTGAAGGCCGGATGCCGGACGAGCTCGGCGGGCAGCGCCGCCAGCGGCAGGGCGCCGCTCGTCACGAGCTTCACCTGGGCGGCGTGTTCGAGGCTCGCGGCCAGGACTTCGGGCAGATCGCGGCGGGCCAGGGGCTCGCCGCCTTCCAGGCTGATCCGCGCGATCGGCCTCAACCGGGCGAGGTCGGACAGCACGCGGCGCCAGGTGCGCGCGGGCAGCTCGGGCACCGGGGTCTTCGCGACGGAGCAGAAGCGGCAGCGCAGCGGACAGCGCGCGGTCAGCGCGAGGTCGAGGGCCACAGCAGATTCGGGGGCGACTGGGTTTTCGGCGGCCATGGCGAGGATCTCAGTCGATGAACTCGGCGATCACGCTGTGCTTGCGCTTGATCTCGCGGATCATGCGATCCTCGCGCCGCAGCTTGATGACGGCCCGGATGACCAGGTAGGCCCCCAGGGCGAGCAGCAGGAGGCTGATGACCATCACGGCGATGAACAGGTGCAGGACGTCGAGGATTTCGTAGTAGCGCGATGTCGCCACCAGGATACCCATGATCGACAGCGGGATGGCGAACACCGCGATGCCGGTGCGCAGACCGGCCAGCGAGGTGCGCTTCTCCGCCAGGATCAGCTGGACCTCGTTGATGATGATCGCCGGCGGGCAGGCATCCGACGGCGGGGCGCCGTCCGCCGGGTATGGGTCGCCCTTGCGCTGCTCCATGTTCAAGCTACTTCTGCGGGATTGCCAGCCGGTAGCGCACGTGCACGGCGGCGCTCACCTGGACCTGGCCGGGCTGGATCGGGGTGCCGGCGGCGGCCGGCGCGGCCATGCGGCGCTCCATGGGATAGGACGCCGCGACGCCCTCTTCACGGACCTCGAGCACCTCGCCCAGCTGCAGGCTCAGGCTGGCGGCGATGGCCTCGGCCTTGGTGCGCGCCTCCTGGACGGCCAATTGCAGGGCCTGGCTGCGGGGCTTGAGGTCGTCGCGCAGGTCGAAGGACAGTGCGTTGAGCTGATTGGCGCCGGCGGCGATGCCGGCATCGATCACCCCGCCGACGCGCTCGATGTCGTCCACCTGCACCCGCACGGTGTTGGCGGCGCGGTAGCCGACGATGCGCGGGGCCTCCGGCTCCTGGCCGGCCCGGGGGGCGGGATGGGAGTAGACCGGGTTCAGGGACAGCCCCGCGGTGCGGATCTTTTCCTCCGCGACGCCCTGGGCCTTTACGTCCCGGATGACCCGCTGCATGATCTGCGCGATCTGCTTCTGGGCCTCCTGGGCCTGCTTGCTCTCGACCACGGCGCCGAGGCTTACCGTGGCGCGGTCGGGGGCGGCCGCCACCTCGGCGTTGCCGCTGACGGCCACGAAGGAAACGGCCGGCCCTGCGGACGGGCCGCTCTGGGCCGAAGCCGTCGCGGCTAGCAGGCCGGCGGCCAGCGCCAGCGCCAGGCCGGCTCCCCGACGGTGCCGGCGTTTGAGCCATTTTCGTGCTGAGCGTTCCATATTGTGCCTCGCTTTGATTTGGGATGGGTCCATCGACAGCGCCAAGGTAAGCATGAAATCGCTCGCGGCCAGCCTCTTTGCGTTTCAGCTCAGCAGTTGGCCCAGCCGCACCAGCGGCCAGGAACGGGCGGCGCTCGCCGGGGTCATCTGATTCAACCTGCCGGTGATGCGGCTTATATCGTCCTTGCGCCACATGGCGCCGATGAAGAGCCCGATATCGTCGGCGTAGCTGCCGATGGCCTGCCCGCCGACCACTTTGCCGTCCATCAGGATGATGCGCAGGTAATCCTTGCCGCGCTCCTTTTCGATGACCTTCTTGTCGCCCAGAAGGCAGTCGGTCCCGCGCAGGGTCTTTCCAAATGCGGCGGCGTGAGTATCGAAGAAATGGGCCCGCGCGAACGTGTAGGCGCCTAAATATTTGACGTCGTCGCCCAGGATGTTACGGGCCACGATCTGGCCCTGCTCGATCGCGTTATGCTTGAGCTGAAACATCGCCACGTCGCCGGTGCAGGCGTCGACGGTTTCGACACAGTCGCCGCAGGCGTAGATGTCCGGGACGGAGGTTTCGAGGTGGCGATTGACCTGGATGCCCCGGCCCGTCTCGATTCCGGCGGTCTGGGCCAGGCCGACGCCGGGGACCACCCCGGTGGCGACCACGACCGTATCGCAGGCAATCTCGCGTTGGTCGGTCGCGACCCCCATGACCTTTTTGCATCCGCGGATCTGAACGACTCTCTCGCCCGTGAGAACCCGGATGCCGCAGTCCTCCAGCGCCGCCTCGAGCCGCCTGGCCGTAGGCTCGTCGAACAGCGCGGGCAGGATCCAGCCGAGCAGCTCGATGACGACGACCTCGTAGCCCTTTTTCTTAAGCGCCTCCGCCGCCTCGATGCCGATGGCGCCGGAGCCGATGACCACCGCCTGCCGGCCCTTGTGGGCGCGCAGCTTCAGGGTTTCATGCAGCTGCTTGCAGCTGAACACGCCGCGCAGGCGGATGCCCTCGATCGGCGGAATGAAGAGATCGCCGCCATGGGCCAATACCAGCTTGTCGTAGGCGAACCGGACGCCTTTTTCGGTCGTGACGGTTTTGGCCTGGGGAGAAATGGAAACCACCTTGCTGTCATAAACCAGTTCGATCCGATGCCTTTTATAATCGGTGCGCTTCCTCCGGAACACGGTCTTTTTCGTGCAGTCGCCGCCCAGGAAATACGGCAGCGAGCAGGGGTCGTATTCGGGGACCGATTCGGCGGAAAGAATGCCGATCTCGATATCCCGGTTGCGTTCGCGAAGGGAAAAGGCAACCTGGTTGCCGGCAATCCCGTTTCCGACGATTAGGACTTTCATGGCGCCTGCCGTGGTGTCATGGAGTTGCTGACTTCGTAAATAGCCTAACGTAAACAAAGATAAACGACCGCGCCCGGATCAGGCCGGCCGAATCGGCCGCGTGCGCGCGGCGCCTTCGCGTGCGGCCCGGCGTGTCAGGGATTCGCGCGGTACCAGCGCCAGCGCGCCCTCGCACTTGCAGGCGGCGACGCACCAGGGACCCGCGGCATCGCCCCGGCACATGTCGCAGGTCATGGTCCGGGCCGTGTAGGGGTTGACCGCCGGGCTGCCCACCGGGCAGATATAGACGCACGCCCGGCAGCCGATGCATGCCTCGGCGTTGGTCACGACGGTGCCGTTGGCCTCCCGGATTCTGGCGTTCATCGGACAGGCCTTGATGCAGGGCGCCTGGTCGCACGCCAGGCAGA